>Ga0194110_10000149_pt1 | contig 87003 bp, 95 predicted proteins | sample TA2Kig1200mmetaG_FD_146192 | JGI IMG/M metagenome (GOLD analysis project Ga0194110, IMG submission 146192) | Freshwater microbial communities from Lake Tanganyika, Tanzania - TA2015032 Kigoma Deep Cast 1200m | ecosystem: Environmental > Aquatic > Freshwater > Lake | place: Tanzania: Lake...
TGCTGCCACAGGCCCTGGGGGCGGCGGTGAGCCCCCTGCTGCTGCTGGGTCAGCTGGCCCAGCTCATCGGCTCTGACACGCTGCGGCTGCAGCTGCGCCGCAGCGCGGCCTATTTGCTGGGGGCTTCGTTGGTGGTGGTGATCTGGAGCTGGATCGGCGGCTGGATCGCCAACCGTCTGCCTCAGAACCAGGGCGGTCCGGATCCAGTGGCAGCGGTGGTGCAGTTGATGCTCGGGCTGGCACTGGCCTGCATGAGCCTGCGGATCCTGGTTCGCAACGAGAACGGTTCGCTGGCAGTAGAAGCCACTGACACGGCCGAAGCCAAGCCGGCGTCCCTGGGGCTGGAACGGGCACTGCTGAGCGGAACCAGCCTGATGGCGGTCAACCTCACCTCACTGGTGCTGTTCCTGCCCGCATCGCAGGACATCGGCCGCTCTGGTCTGCCTTGGCCAGTGCGCCTGTCGGCCTGGCTCGTGCTTGATCTGCTGACCTTGCTGCCTGTGTGGTTCCCGCCGTTGCTGCTGCTGCTGAGCGGCACGGCAGGTCACCGGCTGTTGTGCTCACTGGGGTCGTGGGTGCAGCTCCACCGGCGCAGCATCGACGGTGCCGTGGCCGCTGGATTTGCAGCGCTGTTGCTTGCCCGTGGCCTGGCTGATCTCTAGGGCGCGCGAGCGTGCCTCAGATCGCCAGCCGCTCCCAGATCACCCCCAGGTTGGCCTGGTGCAGCTCGGTGGCAAAGCACTCCGCCAGCTGCGCGGGGCTCAGCTTGGCGGTGACCTCGGGGTCAGCCTCGAGGTTGGCTTTGAAGTTGCCGCCTTCGGTGTTCCAGGCGGTGTGGGCGTTGCGCTGCACAATGCGGTAGGCGTCTTCGCGGCTGATGCCGCTCTCGACCAGGGCCAGCAGCACCCGTTGGCTGAAGACAACCCCGCCATACACATTCATGTTGCGGGCCATGTTCTCGGGATACACCCCCAGGCCCTCGATCACGGCGGTCATCTCCCTGAGCATGAAGTGCAGGGTCACCGAGCAGTCGGGCAGCATCATGCGCTCGACCGAGCTGTGGCTGATGTCGCGCTCGTGCCACAGGGCGCAGTTCTCCAGCGCCGCCACCACGTAGCTGCGCAGCACCCGCGCCAGGCCGCTGATGCGCTCACTGCGAATCGGGTTGCGCTTGTGGGGCATGGCCGAGCTGCCCTTCTGGCCCTTGGCAAAGTTTTCTTCGACCTCGAGCACGTCGGTGCGCTGCATGTTGCGGATCTCGGTCGAGAACCGCTCCAGGGCGGCGCCCACCAGGGCCAGGGTTTGCACGTAGTCGGCGTGGCGGTCGCGGGCGATCACCTGGGTGCTCGCAGGGTCTGGCATCAGGCCCAGCTTGGCGCAGGCGATCGCCTCGACCCGGGGGTCGGTGTTGGCGTAGGTGCCCATGGCACCACTGATCTGGCCCACGCTCACCACCCGCTCGAGTCGCTCGAGCCGCTCGCGGTTGCGCTCCACCTCGGCCAGCCAGCCGGCCAGCTTGAAGCCGAAGGTGATCGGCTCGCCGTGGATCGCATGGCTGCGGCCGATCATCACCGTGGCCTTGTGGGTGCGGGCTAACGCCCTGATCGCATCAGCCAGCTTGTCGAGCTCGCTGCGCAGCAGCTGCACCGAAGCTTTCATCTGTAGCGCCAGGCCGGTGTCGAGCACGTCGGAGCTGGTCATGCCCACATGAATGTGGCGGCCGGCATCACCCACGTGCTCGTTCACGTTGGTGAGGAAGGCGATCACGTCATGCCGCACCTCGGCCTCGATCTCGAGGATGCGATCGACGCTGAAGCTGGCCTTCTCTTTGATGGTGGCAACGGCTTCGGCCGGTACCCGGCCCAGCTCACAGTTGGCCTCGGTGGCTGCGATCTCGACATCGAGCCAGCTCTGGAACTTGGCCTCTTCACTCCAGATGGCGCCCATCTCGGGCAGGGTGTAACGCTCGATCAAGGCCGCCGCTGGCTCAGACTCAGGTCCACTCTGCCTGAGGCCCTGGGCGCGCAGCCTCTGTGGCGCTCTTCAGGCGGCTTTGGTCAGGTTGCGGTGGGGCACTTCCCACTGCACCAGCTGCCCCCAGGCCTGCTGGCGCACCCAACAGCGACCGCCCTTGCACTGGATCAGCTGAAACGGCGGCAGATCGTCCGGCTGATTCACCAGTTTCACAAAGCTCCCGGGGGGGAGCAGCTCGACCACTTTGGCGTGATGGCGGAGGGGACGACTTGTACCCATGGAGGCCATGGCAGTGAAGAGGAGGTCTGCGTTGGCGCCATCCTCCAGGGCTTTTTGTGCCAGCGCGAACGATCACTGAATCTGTTCGGTTTCCTGTGTGGTTCGATGAAGGAAGGCAACACTGTGTTGCTCCATCGCCCCATGGCCCCCAAGCAGCGACTTGATCTGGAGCTCGTCGCCAGGGGTCTGGCAGACAGCCGTCAGCAGGCTCAGCAGCTGATTCGTGCCGGCATGGTGCGCTCGGGTGATCAGGTTCTGGACAAGCCCGGAACCGAGGTCCGGCCAGAGCTGGTGCTGCAGGTGGCGCAGCGCCCCCGGTTTGTGTCGCGCGGCGGCGAGAAGCTGTCCGCGGCGCTCGAGGCCTTTGCGCTGCAGGTGGCTGACCGCGTGTGCCTCGATGGTGGGATCTCGACCGGGGGGTTCAGCGACTGCCTGCTGCAGGCGGGTGCGGCGCGGGTTTATGGCATCGACGTGGGCTATGGCCAAACCGCCTGGAGCCTGCGCAGTGACCCGCGTGTGGTGCTCAAGGAGCGCACCAACCTGCGCCATCTGACGCCCGAGCAGCTTTACGGCCCCGATGATCCCTGGCCTGATCTGGCCGTGGCCGATGTGTCGTTCATTTCACTGGCTCTGGTGCTGCCGGCCATGGTGACCCTGCTGCGGCCCCAGGGCCCGCAGCGGCCGCTTGAGCTGGTGCTGCTGGTCAAGCCCCAGTTTGAGGTCGGCAAGGACCGTGTTGGCAAAGGGGGCGTTGTGCGCGATCCGCTTGCCCATGTCGACGCGATCGAGCGGGTCTGTGCCGCCGGCGCGACCTTGGCGTTCAGCCCCGCTGGGCTCGTCGCCTCACCGATCACCGGACCGGCCGGCAACCATGAGTATCTGCTGTGGCTGCAGCAGTGGGGACCTGAGCATCAGGGCCCCAGGCCAGAGGCGCCGACAACCGCAGCCATTGCGCAGTTGGTGCAGCAGACCCTGAGCAGCTGATCGAGATCAGAACCCGCTTCAGATGGCCGAGCTGCCCGCCTCGCCGGTGCGTATGCGAATCACCGAGTCGACGGCGCTGACAAAAATCTTGCCGTCACCGATCTCGCCGGTGCGGGCGGCGTCCTGGATGGCCGTGACCACGGTGTCGACCTTGTCGTCATCGACAACGATCTCAAGCTTGAGCTTCTGCAGAAATTCAACGGTGAACTCAGAGCCGCGGTAACGCTCCACCTGGCCCTTCTGGCGCCCGAAACCGCGCACCTCGCTGACGGTCATTCCGACGATGCCGGCATTCACCAGGGCGATCTTGACGTCCTCGAGCTTGAAGGGACGAATGACGGCCTCAATTTTTTTCATGGGAGCAGCGCGCGCTGATGGATGGCGTTCAAGCAGGCCCATCTCAATGGAGTGCGGGCCCCGCAGTCGTAGCCATTGTTACCGGCTGGGCCGTGGCTGTCAGGGCCGGCTTTCTAAAGTTCGCTGATCCATCACTGCAGCAGCCGCCGGCTTTTCGTGACGCTTTCCTCTGATAGCCAGACCCGAACCCCCCTCTACGGCGAGCGGGCGATTGCTGAGGCCGAGCTGATCTGCTTTGAGAACCCGCGGCCCTCAAGGGCTTACGAGATCTCCATTGAGTTGCCGGAGTTCACCTGCAAGTGCCCCTTTTCCGGCTACCCCGACTTTGCTGTGCTGCGGCTGCTCTACCAACCCGGTCCGCGGGTCATTGAGCTCAAAGCCATCAAGCTGTACATCAACAGTTACCGCGACCGCTCGATCTCCCATGAGGAGGCTGCCAACCGGATCCTCGACGATCTGGTGGCGGCTTGTGCCCCTCAGTGGATGCAGCTGGAAGCTGATTTTCACCCCCGCGGCAATGTGCACACCGTGGTGCGCGTGAGCCACGGCACACGTCTGAGCTGTTAGAGATCAACCAGTAGGTCAGGCAGTTCGCCGGCAAAGGCGGCGAGGTTGCGGTTGCACAGTCCCCCCACATGCAGCCGTCCCAGCTCGCCACCGCCCTCGCAGATCGCCCAGAGCTGACGCGTGGCGACCAGGCTGAAGCCGCCGCCCAACAGCGCCAGGGCAAACCCGCCATAGACCAGAGGCACCCCGGGATCGCGCTTCAGCAGGATGCCACTGGCGGGCAGAACCCCATGCACCCGAATCGGTAGACCATCAACCTCGAGGGGCTCGCCGCCGACGCTGATCTGCCCGCGGGAGCCTCCGCTGGCGTCAAACACCTCGATCGGACCTGCTTCGCTGCTGAGGCTCAGCAAGACCGGATCGCTGCCATCGGGTTTGGTGGGCAGGACCAGGCCCCAGATCTGCTCCCCCAGCTGGGGGAAGCTCTGCAGCGGCAGTTGCAACACCGGGCTTTTGCCCAGCTGGATGTCGATCGCAGCGAGGGCCCAATCGGCCTGATACAGCGTCATGCCGCGGTAGCGCAGCGGATGGTTCACGCTGATTTCGGCTTGCTGTGCCGGCTGCTCTGGCGAGTCGCTGCCGCCGGCTGATGCTCTGTTCTGCAGCAGCAGCTGTGAGCGGAACTGCTCTGGTCGCCCCAGGGGATCGCGTTCCACCGCAAAGCTTGTTAGCTCCAAAGTGAGTTGGCTGCTGCCGCCGCGATCGAGCAGCTCGAGCGTTCGGCCAGGGGCCAGAAACTGCTCGACCCTCTGGCCGCCCAGGCTTCCCCAGGCCGCCCCCAGCATCAGCAGCACCATGCCGGCGTGCACCAGCAGCGGTCCCACGCGCCCGACCAAGCCGCGGCGCGCCGCCAGGCGGTGTGGCTGGCGGTTGAGCTGCCAGCCCTGCTTGTGCAGTCGTTGCGCCAGGGTCTCGAGGCAGCGCTCGGGACTGGCTGTCGACAGTGTTTCGGCGACCGCCAGTTTGCTGAGCTGGCGCGGCTGGCTGTAATCGATCCAGCGCAAGGCCGCCTGCAGGGCGGGCCACTGACGCCGCCAGCTGCACAGCAGCAGGGCCAAGGCCAGCGCCGCCAGCAGGGCCAAAAACCAGCTGCTGGCGTACACATGATCGAGTTGCAGCTGCAGCAGCGCGTTGCCATCCAGCAGCCCAAGCCACGGATGAGCGCCATAACGCTCGATGTAAAAGCTGCTGGCTTCCTGCTGCGGGATGGCGGTGCCGATGCCGCTGGCGATCGCAATCACCGCCAGCAGCACAATCGCCAGCCGCAGGTCGGCCAGCAAGGCCACCAGGCGCAGGGCCAGGCGCTGCGCGGGGTTCACTTCAGATGCGCTCATGGCCAGTACGCAGCCAGGGTCAGACCACCGCAGCAGAGCAGCAGCACCCCACTGATGGGCGGCACCCATTGGCCTGCGGCCCGCAGCCGCAGCAGTTGCGGCAGGCTGGCTGCAGCCGTACCTGCCACCAACAACGGCATCACTTGGCCTGCCCCAAAACACCCCAACAGCAAAGCTCCGACCAGTGGTTGACCCGCTTGGGCCATCCACCCCAGCAGCACCGCCAGCACAGGGGTGGTGCAGGGGGTTGCTGCCAGGCCAAAGGCCAGGCCGGCGGCCACCGGCGCCAGCGGTGCCGGCACGTGTTTGCGCCAACGTTCTGGATCAGGTCCTGCCGGCAGCCTCAGGCGCAGCACCCCCAGCAGGTTGAGCCCCATCAACACAGCCAGCACCGCCACCACGACCGGCACCAGCCCTGGCACCTGCCCGTAGATGCGGCCGAGCAGAGCGCTGCTCATGCCCAGGCCTACCAAGGCCAGCACGACGCCAACCACAAAACTTGCACTGCGCTGCCAGGCAGCCTGCTCACCGCCAAAACCCGCCAGATAGGCCAAGGTGACCGGCAGCAGCGATAGGGAGCAGGGCCCCAGGCTTGTGAGCAGGCCCGCCGCAAAGACCAGGGCCAGGGTCAGTGGTCCCGGTGCTGCCAATGACGATTGCAAGAGCGCCTCGGCGGCTTGCCCCCAGTCAGCCAATAGGGGGCCGGGGTTCCACATTGCCGCTTCGGCCTTCGCTCTTAAGGCTGCAGCTTATCGCCCGCGCCCCGGGTTCTGGAGCTGCGGCGGCGGCCACCGGTGAGGCCGCTCGACTCCAGGCTGCAACGTATCAACAAGCCTGCCACCAGCAGGCTGGCCATGAGTGAATTGCCGCCATAGCTGATCAGCGGCAGGGGCAGGCCGGTGGTGGGCATCGCCCCACTGGCCACAGCAATATTGAGGATCGACTGTCCCACCAACAGGGTGGTGCAGCCGATCGCCACCAGTCGTTGCTGGTTGCTGCGGCAGCTCATCGCCACGCGCAGGCCCACAAAGCCGAACAACAGCAGAAACAGCAGCAGGGCCACTGAGCCCATGAAGCCGAACTCTTCAGCAAACACCGCAAAAATGAAATCGGTGGACTGAATCGGCAGGTACTGCAGTTTCTGCGTGGACAGACCAAAGCCTTCGCCCAGCAGCCCCCCTGAACCGATCGCCATCAGGCTTTGCACCAGTTGGTAGCCATCGCCCTGGGCATCGCGCCAGGGATCGAGAAACGAAACCACCCGCAGCCGCTGGTAGTTGTTGCTCAAAATGCTGGCCACGCCGACGAATCCGCCGGCGGTCGCGGTTCCAAGCAGCAGTGGCAAGGCGATGCCGCTGGCCAGGGCCATCAGCCACAGCAAGATGCCGGTGAGTGCAGCAGTGCTGAGGTTGGGCTGCTTGAGAATTAGCAGGATCAACACGCCAAAGGCGCCCAGCCAGAGCAGCTTTTGATCAAGACCACTGCGCTTCCATTGGGCAAAGAGCGCAGCGCCTTGAAGCACGACAAAGGGTTTGATCAACTCTGAGGGCTGCAGCTGGATAGGCCCAAGCACCAACCAGCGGCTGGCACCATTGACCGTGCTTCCCATCACCAGGGTTGCGCCAACCAGCAGGGTGCCCAGCAGCAGCAGGGGCGGTGCCAGTTGCAACCATCGCCTGATGCTGGTGCGAATGCCCAGCCACAGCAGCCCCCAGCTGGCCACCATCCAGATCAGCTGACGCTTCAGGTAGTAGGCGGCATCGCCCATCTCCCGTTCGGCCACCCACCAGCTGGCTGATGTGAGCACCAGCAGGCCGACCAGACTCCACAGTCCCACCATGGCGAGCAGCAATCTGGCCTCGGCGGGCCACAACTGCCACGGCAGCGGTAAGGCCAAGCCCTTCTGCTTTGTGGTGGCTCGATCGCGTGAGCTCCGAGGCTGAGCACTGTCTTGGCTGACGCCGACCACAGAGAGGTGTTGATCAGAGTCCATTGAGAGCCAAAAACTGGCGGTTGTCGAGTGGTTGGCACAAAAAAACCCGGCAATGCCGGGTTGTGTCAGCGGTGAATGGCATTGGACTGACTGTGCAGGAAGACAGCAATGAGTTGCCTAGTTGCCGCAGTTCTGCTGACGCCTGCCAGTGACAAGCTCGACCTTGAGGATTTTGCCGCCCTGCTTCATGATGCGCTGCTGTTCAGCAAACCAGCTCTCATACGGAACCCACTTGGTGAAGTAGGTGTTCTGCAGTTCGCGCTGGCTGCGAACCTTCTCAGGCGAAGGAATGCAGGCTGTGACTTTAAAGAGCCGCATGGATAGACCTCAAAACGGGAGCTGCGGCGATCAGTTGCCGAGGCCAGAGCAGATGTAGTCGAAGTAGACAGCCATTTCGCGGCCTGCATCAGGACCGACCAGCGAAGCGGTGACTTCTTTCATGGCCTGAATCGACTGCACGGTGGCACCGATGGGTACGCCCAGTGAGTTGTAGGTCTCTTTGAGGCCGTTCAGGACACGCTCATCAAGGATGGAGGTGTCACCAGCCAGCATGGCGTAGGTGGCGTAGCGCAGGTAGTAGTCGAGGTCGCGAATGCACGCGGCATAGCGACGGGTGGTGTACATGTTGCCGCCTGGACGGGTGATGTCCGAATAGAGCAGCGACTTGGCGACGGCATCTTTGATGATGGCCGACGCGTTGGCGCTGATCGTGGTGGCTGCACGAACCCGCAGTTCACCACTGGCGAAGTATTGCTCAAGGCGGCCCATGGCTGAGCCGTCGAGGTACAGGCCCTGAACGTCGGCCTGGTTGATGACGTTGGTGATGGCGTCTTGCATGAGTTCTGCTGGATGGGCGTTGATGGGAAGAGAAGCGAGCAGCCTCAGGAGAGGGCGCCGACGACGTAGTCGAAGTAGAAACCGGCTTCTTCGGCATCAGAGCCGGTGAGCAGGCCCATGGCGACGTTCTTCATTTCACGAACGGATTCGGCCATGGCTTCCAGGGGCACGCCCAGGGAGCGGTACATCTCTTTGGCGCCAATGATGCCGATTTCTTCGATCGGGGTCACATCACCCGCGACCAGGCCGTAGGTCACCAGGCGCAGGTAGTAATCCATGTCCCGCAGGCAGGAGGCGGTCATTTCCTCGCCGTAGGCACTGCCGCCGGGGGAGATGACATCAGGGCGCTTCTGGAACAGGGCGCCGCCTGCGGTCTTGACGATGCGTTCGCGACTCTCGCTCAGCACCTGGGCGACGCGCACGCGACGCTGGCCAGCGGCAACAAACGACTTGATCTGGTCAAGTTCGCCAGGGCTGAGGTAGCGGGCTTCGGCGTCCGCGTTGATGATCGAGTTGGAGACGATGCTCATGCAGTTCTGCCTCGAAACAAGCGGTCGCCTTTCGGAGACCGGTATCCGGTGGGTAAGGGGGAGCGTTCGGGGATCCCGAGCGCCGCATCATTCTGTGGCACGGCCGTGCGCCGCTCCTGGCAGCGGTAACAGTTCTTCACGGCGGCGCCACTTGGCAAAGCCCTTGGCGCGCAATGGATTTGCAGCGGCGTCTCGGCACTGCGCAAGCGCTGGCTTTGTTGCATTCTGATGCATTTCTGGCTCGGCTCGGTTGATGACGAGCCGTGACAATTTAATGCAGTTTATTTTGTTGCGTTTCCCATAAAAAATCCCCGGAATGTGTTTCCGGGGAGGGGAGATGAAGTCGTTTTGTTAATTGAGTTAAATCGCCTCGCGTGGCTTTGGTGTCAGCCCCGCATTGCCTTCGTACAGGTTGGCTGTTCGGTTGACGGTGCTCAAAGGAATGCCATCGCTGGTGTTAAGGCCTTTGATGTAGGGCACTGTGTCCTGGCCAAAGCTGCGGCTGTATTCGGCACTGTTGAGGATGTCAGCAATGGCCTGCGGCAAGCCGCGGCTGACACGCGTTGCCAGGAAACGACTGGTTTCCTGGGGCTGCGCTGCCCTGCCAAGCAGGGCCAGATAGGCAGCGGCAGCGGCACGCAGCGGAGCCATGCGGTTGAGACGTTGCAGGAACAGATCGCTGAGAGCCAGTTGCGCGACAAAATCAGCAACGCTCAATTGACCGTCGCGTAGTTGCGATTCGGCATCACCCAGGCGCTCGGCATTCAGGGGGGTGCGATTGAGCAATTGCTTGTAAATCGCTTCGACGGCGGCCTGCACCTGGCTGGTGCTGGGAGCTGCGCTCAGCACCAGGGCGGCGCCGAGACTTTTGCGGCGTCCAAAGCCCTGGGGTTTGCCGGGTTTGAGTGCCGCAGCCATGGCCTGACCAGGTTCGCGTGCTGTTGGGCTCGCGGTGCCTGTGGTGAGTGCTGCACTTCAGCCACCCGCTCGAGTGCTGCTCTGGCCTTGAACTTGCGGGGTGCTGGCCGCGCCGATGCCGCGCCAGGTTTGGCTGCCATCGGGCCTCCAGCGACGCGCAGGCAAGGGCATCTGGCGAATGCTCTCGGGGCCGGCTGCAGCGCGCACTGGCTTGGCATAGGTCTCGCCGCCGGCGATGGCTGCACTCCAGCGGCCTGTGACGATGCGGCGTCCATCGCTGAGGTTGCGGCGTACCAGGTCACCGGTGGTCCGCAGCTCCAGCGGTGCGCCGACGTTGGGCCTTGTTGTTGCCGGTTCGGCATAGACCGCTGCGTTGAAGGGCACGCGCAGGGCGGGCACACGGCGGGCGTTGCGATCGGCGGCGGTGATGAAGCGCTCGAAGGGAACCGTGTCTTCGCCGAAACTTTCGTTGTACTCGCGGCTGTTCACAAGGGCATCGACCACGCCGTAGAAACCGCTGCGGGCCGCGGTGTCGAAGTAAGCATCGATTTCCCAGCGGCCAAAGGTGGGGCGACCCAGGATGCGGCGGTGCATCACCTCGATCGCCTTGGTGATGTACAGCCCACTCCAGTAACGACGCCTGAAGGCATCGCTGCGGGCGACCTGCCGCACGAATTCGCGCAGGCTGATGTCACCATTCTCGAGCTTGATCTCCTCAACGGTGTTGCGCTCAACGGCATAGCCAGCGTTGCCCAGGATCTGGGTGTACACAGCGCGGATCACCGCCTGGGTGCTGGCTTCAGTGTTGCGAATGCTGGGTTGCCCGCCGCGGCGTGGTTGCGAATTGCCGCCCGTTGCGATCTGCTGCAGACGCACCACCTTGGGGCCAACCCGGCGAGGCTTGGCCTGGCGGAACTGGCTGCTGTCCATTTGACCGGGCAGGGTCATGCCGTTGCCGATCAGGATCCGGCGGCTGTCGTAGCGAGCCGGTGCCGGACGGGTCGCCACGTTGGCGGTACCCGAGGGGAAAATGGCCCCATAGGTGAGCCCCAGAGGGTCATTGCCACCGCCGTAGGCGTGCTGATCAGGGAAGGCTTGCCGGTACCCCGCGTAGAGGGTGACGTACTGCGGCGCCCCCTCAAACGGAGCGCTGAAACGGAAGAGTTTGCGGTTGGAGCCCCAGCCGGCGCTTTCCTGGGCCTCTTCGCCCAGATCGCGCAGGTAGGGAACGGTCTCTTCGCCGAACACCCGCGCGTACTCCATCGAGTTCACCAGGCAGTCGACGAGTCCGGGCAGGCCCTGCTCCGAAACAATGTCGAAGTAGTCAGTGAATTCTTCGCGGCTGCTGATGCCGCGTCCCAGGAAGTGGCGGAATGCCAGTTCAACGGCGCGGCTGTTCGAAAAGCGCGCATAGAACTGATTGCGATACTCCTTGCTGCGCCCGAGGGCGCGAATGAATTCGCGCATGGAGATCTCACCCTGGCGAACCTGGGTGGCTTCCACCGGGCAGGGCATCTGGCTGTAGGCCTTGGCGATGTCGCGCTCGAACACCTGCCGGTAGGCGGCGCGCACCACCTCGGCTTTCTGGGCGCCGCTCATGCCGGGCTTCATGTTGAAGCGCTGGCGGCTTTCGGCAGCCAGGGCATAGGTGGCCGGCAGCTGCAGCCCCTGGTTGACCGGGCTGCCAAGCCGCTGCCGGGTCGATGGCATCGCAACGGCCAGCTCCTGCAGCAGCACGTTGAAGCAATCGATCACCAGCTGGCGGGCCTGGGGCTCGTCTTTGAACAGGGCCGCGGATGCGGCGCGCATTTCCTGCAGCGCCACATTGGTGGCGGTCAGGGAGCATGCTTTCTCGAGAACGTCGCGCAGGCCTCGGGTGTTGACCGCCAGGATGCTGGGATCACCGGCCACAACGGCGTAGCCGACGTAGCGCAGGAACCAGGCCATGTCGCGCAGCGACTTGCGCATGCGCTCGTTGCCATAGCGCGCGACGCTGATCGGACTGAAGCCGGTGGGCAGGACGACGCGCACATCGGCATCGCCACCGGCGCCTTCGAGCAGCCGGCTGAACACGTTGCCGCGAGCCGCTGCGGTCCCTGTGAAGGTCTGAACCGATTGGGCAAAGGCGGCTTGGTCAGCCGCCAGAGGCGTCTCGCCCTGCGACCCGCCACCGGTTTCGGGCAAATCCAGATAGGACAGCGGCGTGCCACCGGCAAAAATGCGGTTGGCAGCCTTGGCCACAATGGCGGTGGCGTTGGCTGAGAGCCGTTTGGCAGCTTCGACTCTGAGGCTTCCGCTCTGGAAGAAGGTGATCAGATTGTCGAGCTCGCCGCGATCGGGGAAGCGATCCTGCTGCTCGGCCTGACGGACGCTTGAGAGCGGCAGGGTGTCATAGCGCTGGGGGGAGACCCTGGGGCTGCCGCTGCTGGCGGTCACGGTCATCGAAGGGCGCGGTCCGGGCTGGGCCACGTTACGGCTGGCCCCAAGGCGCTCCGCGATGCCATGAACAAATGTTTGCAGCCTTGTGGCCCAAGGGCGTGGCTGTGGCGTGAAATGCTCGGCTCAGCGCAGCGCCTTGCCGTGACGTCTTCCCAGCCAAGTGATGCCGCCACGCCGGCGGTGAGCGCCTTTTACGACCGCTTTCCCTATCCAGGAGATCCCCTGCAGGACGGTCCACCGCCTGGTTACAACTGGCGCTGGTGCGTGGACAGCGTCCGCGCCTTTGTCGATGGCGTCTTACCCGTGCCTGCCAAAGGCCAGATCAGGCGTTCCTGGCGCGTGCTCGATGCCGGCTGCGGCACCGGTGTGAGCACCGATTACCTCTGCCATCTCAACCCAGGCAGCGCCGTGCTTGCGGTCGACATCAGCGCTGGGGCTCTGGGTGTGGCGCGGGAGCGTTGCCGTCGCTCTGGCGCCGCCGCCCAGGTCAGTGAGCTGCGGATCGAGCAATGCAGCCTGCTCGATCTGGGGCAGGAGGGTGACTTTGATCACATCAACTCGGTGGGGGTGCTCCACCACCTCCAGGAACCCCAGGCCGGCCTTGTCGCCCTGGCCCAGCGCCTGCGCTTGGGGGGGACGCTGCATCTGTTCCTCTATGCCGATGGCGGCCGCTGGGAAATCCAGCGCACCCAACAGGCCCTGCAACTGCTGAACGTTGGCCACGGCGAGGACGGCCTGAGGCTCGGGCGCGCCCTGCTGGCCACCCTGCCTGAGACCAACAGGCTGCGACGTCACCACGAGCAGCGCTGGGCGCTCGATACGGCTGCCGATGCCAACTTCGCCGATATGTATCTGCATCCCCAGGAATGCAGCTATTCCATTGATCGCCTGATGGCGTTCACCGCCTGCAGCGGTCTCAGCTTTGCGGGGTTCTCCAACCCCGAGGTCTGGGATCCGGCCCGCCTGCTCGAGGGCGAGCTGCTTGAGCGTGCTCAGGAGCTCAGTGACCTTGAGCGCTGGCGCTTGATGGAGGCCCTCGACCCCGACATCAGTCACTTCGAGTTCTTTCTGCGGCGGGGTGATCAGCCCGAGGCCCTCGATCGCAGCGATGCGGCGTTGCTGTCTGCCTGCTTCGAGCGCAACCGCTGTCTTTGGGGTTGGCCGTCGGCTTCTTTGCTGGGGCCTGACCTGATGCCGTTGCAACTCGACGAGGCTGAATATGCCCTGGCCCAGGCCTGCGACCAGGCGCCAGGCCAGCCGCTCGGGGTGTTGCCCCTCGAGCTCGATGCTGCCGCCCGTTGCCGGTTGATGCGGCAGCTCCTGGACAAGCGGGTCCTGCATCAGCTGACAGCGGCCGCATCGGGCTGAGATGGATTGCCCCAGCTGAGCTCTGGTGGCTGCGTGATAGATTCCGGCCGCTTTTTGCACCGGGCAAGCTTGCAGGCAACCCTGGCCGCTGAATCGGTTACGGCTTCGGCCCCTGATGCAGAGGCTCCAGTGGCTGTTGCGTCGCCTTCGGACGACTTTCAACGCCTGCAGCGTCGCTTTTTGCTGGCGACTCTGGGCCTATCGGTTGTGGTGAGTGCGCTCACTGCCCTTCGATTCGGCCTGCAGCCCGCCTGCAGCCTTGCTTTCGGTGCCAGCTGCGGACTGCTTTATGTCCGTCTGCTGGCGCGGAGCGTCGCCAAATTGGGTACCCAATCCCGCTCTTTGGGGCGTTTTCAGATGATCGTTCCAGCCCTGCTGGTGGTTGTCTGCTCGAGGGTTCCTGCTTTGCAGCTCCTGCCTGCGCTAGCAGGATTCGTGCTCTACAAGCCTGCCTTGCTCCTGCAGGCGTTTCTCGCTCCCTGAACCAATCTCCATCTCCATGGTTCTTCTGTCCCCGTTGCTTCCCTTCGCCGAGCTGGAAGTCGGAAAACAGTTTTATTGGCACATCGGCAATCTCCACCTTCATGGCCAGGTCTTTCTGAGCTCCTGGGTGGTGATCGGTGCCCTGCTCGCCCTGGTGGTGGTCGGCACCCGTTCGATGCAGCGTGACCCCAGTGGGGTCCAGAACCTGCTGGAGTTCCTGTGGACCTACATCCGCGATCTGGCCCGTGAGCAGATCGGTGAGAAGGCCTACCGCGACTGGCTGCCGTTCATCGGCACCCTGTTCTTGTTCATTTTTGTGTGCAACTGGGGCGGAGCCCTGATCCCCTGGAAGCTCGTCGAGATTCCCAGTGGTGAGCTCGGTGCACCCACCGCTGACATCAACACCACCGTGGCCATGGCCCTGCTGGTGTCGCTCTCGTACTTCTACGCCGGCCTGAGCCGCAAGGGGCTGCGGTACTTCGAGTACTACGTCGAACCGACCCCGATCATGCTGCCGTTCAAGATCATCGAGGACTTCACCAAGCCGCTGTCCCTGTCCTTCCGTCTGTTCGGCAACATCCTTGCCGACGAGCTGGTGGTCGGTGTGCTGGCTTTCCTGGTCCCGGTGATCGTGCCCCTGCCGGCCATGTTCCTCGGGCTGTTCACCAGCGCCATTCAGGCGTTGATCTTCGCCACCCTCGCCGCGAATTACATCGGCGAAGCGGTTCACGAAGAGCACCACTGAGCTCTTGCTTAAACCGGGTCGTCCCAACGATCTGGCAAACTCATCGCGCGCAGGTCCGGGTGGAACCGGGCCCACTCCCCTTGGGGGGTGTCCCGGGCGCGCCATGCCGATTCCGCGCTCTCCCTGCGCTCCAATACCCACCCCCTTTCCAACAGGTTTCCACCAATGAGTGAACTGACCTCCGCCGCTTCCGTTCTGGCCGCCGCTCTGGCCGTGGGCCTGGCCGCCATCGGCCCTGGTATCGGCCAGGGCACCGCAGCCGGTCAGGCTGTTGAAGGCATTGCCCGTCAGCCCGAGGCTGAAGGCAAGATTCGCGGCACCCTGCTGCTCTCCCTGGCCTTCATGGAAGCTCTGACCATCTACGGCCTGGTGGTCGCTCTGGTGCTGCTGTTCGCCAACCCCTTCGCCGGCTGATCGCCCTGAGTCCAGGTCGGGCATCGGCTCGGCTTGGACTCGATGGCCTGGCTTTCAGCGTTGCTGGCCAGGTCATCAGCCTCAGGCTGCCGGTGACGTTCACCAGCAGTTCCTTCCTCTTCATTTCGGCGCTCTTCTGCGATGTCTAGCTGGCTTCTGCTTGCGGCTTCAGGCGCACCTGAAGGAGGTCTGTTTGACCTCGACGCGACCCTGCCGTTGATGGCGGTTCAGGTCGTTGTTCTGACCTTCCTCCTCAATGCCCTGTTCTTCCGCCCGGTTGGCCGGGTTGTCGAAGACCGCGAGGGTTTCATCACCACCAGCCGCGCTGAGGCCAAGCAAAAGCTGGCCCAGGTGCAACGGCTTGAGTCTGATCTTGCTGAGCAACTCAAGGCTGCCCGCCAGGAGTCGCAGAAGTTGATCGTCGAGGCCGAGCAGGAGGTCGACAAGCTGTACCGCGAGGCACTCGCCCTGGCTCAAACGGAGGCCAATGCCTCTCGCGAAAAAGCCAGGCGCGAGATCGAGCAACAGCGTGAGCAGGCTCTGGCAGCCCTGGCGGGCGAGTCAGATCGCCTCGGTGCGTTGATCGTCAACCGATTGCTGCCCGCCCAATGATTGCAACTCTCTCTTTCCCCGTGTTGCTGGGTCACCACGGTGGCTTCGGCATCAACACCAACATCCTCGAGACCAACCTGATCAACCTGATCATCGTGATCGGGGTTCTGGTCTGGTTTCTCAAAGGATTTCTCGGGGGCATTCTGGAGCGCCGCCGCGCCGCCATCCTCGAGGAGCTCAAGGATGCTGAAGCGCGTCTGGCCCAGGCTGCCGCTGCCTTGAGCAAAGCTCAGGCTGATCTGGCCGCAGCTCAGACCAAGGCAGAGCAGATTCGCAGCGACGGCAAAGCCCGTGCCGCAGCCATCCGCAGCGACAGTGAGATGCGCACCATTGAAGAGATGGCGCGCCTCAAGCAGGACGCCGTGGCCGACCTCAATGCCGAAGCAGCCCGCGTCAGCGCCATGCTGCGCCGTGAGGCAGCTCGCCAGGCCATTGAGAAAGCCCTGGCTGCGCTTCCAGGGAAGCTGGATGAGGCCGCTCAGGCCAAGTTGCTTGATCAGTCCATCGCCAATTTGGGGAAAGCCTGATGCCGTTGCTCAATTCACTGGCGACCCCCTACGCCGAAGCGCTGCTTCAGGTGAGCGAGAGCCGCAAAGAAACCGACACCGTGGCCGAGCAGGTTCGCGATCTCCTGGGTATCTGGAATGACAGTGCCCAGCTGCGCCAAGCCATGGCTTCGCCAGTGCTCGAGCCTGCCGCCAAAAAGGCGGCATTGGCCGGTCTCTTTGAGGGGCAACTCACGGATTCTCTGCAGAATCTGCTGAAGCTGCTGGCGGACCGCCAGCGCATTGCCATGCTCGATTCGGTGCTGTTGCGCTTTCTTGAGCTCTACCGGCAGCTGCGTGACATCACCCTGGCCAAGGTCACCTCGGCGACCCCGCTGAGTGACGACCAGCAGGCTGAACTCAACAAGAAGGTGCAGGCCATCGCCGGCTCCAAGGCTGTCGAGTTTGACCTCCAGGTCGACCCTGCTCTGATCGGCGGTTTTGTCGTGAGCCTCGATTCCAGAGTGATCGACGCCAGCCTGGCTGGCCAGGTTCGCAGGCTTGGCCTTGACCTGGCCAAGGTCTAGGACCTCACCGTCCCCCCTTCCTCTCCGTCTCACCGTCTTCGCACCCATCTGCTCCCCCTGAGGGAGTTCATTCCATGGTTTCCATCCGCCCCGACGAAATCAGCGCCATCCTCAAGAAGCAGATTGAGGACTACGACAAGGCAGTTGCGGTCAGCAACGTCGGCACCGTGCTGCAGATCGGTGATGGCATCGCCCGCGTCTATGGCCTGCAGCAGGTGATGGCCGGTGAGCTGGTGCAGTTCGAAGACGGCACCGAAGGCATCGCGCTGAACCTCGAAGACGACAACGTCGGCGTGGTGCTGATGGGTGAAGGCCGCGGCATTCAAGAGGGCAGCACCGTCAAGGCCACCGGCAAGATCGCTTCGGTGCCCGTCGGCGACGCGATGCTCGGCCGGGTGGTCAACTCTCTGGGTCAGCCGATTGACGGCAAGGGAGACATTGCCACCACCGAGACCCGCCTGATCGAATCGATGGCGCCTGGAATCATCCAGCGCAAGTCGGTGCATGAGCCCATGCAGACCGGCATCACCGCGATCGACGCGATGATCCCCATCGGCCGCGGCCAGCGCGAGCTGATCATTGGTGACCGCCAGACCGGCAAAACCGCCATTGCGATCGACACGATCATCAACCAGAAGGGCGAAGACGTCGTCTGCGTGTATGTGGCAGTTGGCCAGAAGGCCGCTTCGGTGGCCAACGTGGTCGAGGTGCTGCGTGAGAAGGGAGCCCTTGATTACACCATCGTGGTAGCCGCCAACGCTTCTGAGTCGGCTGCTCTGCAGTACCTCGCCCCCTACACCGGTGCGGCTCTTGCCGAATCGTTCATGTACAAGGGCAAGGCCACCTTGGTGATCTATGACGACCTCACCAAGCAGGCCCAGGCTTACCGCCAGATGTCGCTGCTGCTGCGCCGCCCGCCCGGTCGTGAGGCCTACCCCGGCGACGTGTTCTATTGCCACAGCCGCCTGCTCGAGCGCGCCGCCAAGCTCAGCGACGCCATGGGCAAGGGCTCGATGACCGCCCTGCCGATCATCGAAACCCAGGCCGGTGACGTCTCGGCCTACATCCCCACCAACGTGATTTCGATCACCGATGGTCAGGTGTTCCTGAGCTCCGACCTGTTCAACTCGGGTCTGCGACCTGCCATCAACGTGGGCATCTCGGTGAGCCGGGTTGGTGGCGCCGCCCAGACCAAGGCCATCAAGAAGATTGCCGGCACCCTCAAGCTGGAGCTGGCCCAGTTCGATGAACTGGCTGCGTTCTCCCAGTTCGCATCTGATCTGGATGCTGCCACCCAGGCCCAGCTGGCCCGCGGCAAGCGACTGCGCGAGATCCTCAAGCAAGCTCAGTTCAGCCCCCTGAACCTGGCCGAGCAGGTTGCCGTCGTCTACGCAGGCGTTAAGGGCCTGATCGACGAAGTGCCGGTTGAGTCTGTGGTGCAGTTCTGCCGTGAACTGCGCGAATACCTCAAGTCCAACAAGGCTGAGTTCATCACCAAGGTGATGAGCGAAAAGCAGCTTGGCGACGACACCGAAGCCATGCTCAAGGACGCCATCAACGAAGTCAAATCGTCGATGCTGGCTGCGGCCTGATCCCCAGAGCCCTCTTAGAGCCCTAACCCATGGCCAATCTCAAAGAGATCCGCGACAGGATCAGTTCGGTGAAGAACACCCGCAAGATCACCGAGGCCATGCGCCTGGTGGCGGCGGCCAAGGTTCGCCGTGCACAGGAGCAGGTGTTGCGCAGTCGGCCCTTTGCCGACCGGCTCGCACGCGTTCTGGAGAACCTCCAGTCGCGCATGCGCTTTGAAGATGTTGACGCACCGCTTCTGGAAGAGCGTCCGATCGAGACCATCACCTTGTTGGTGGTGAGTGCTGATCGCGGTCTGTGCGGTGGCTACAACGCCAACATCATCAAGCGCACCGAGCAGCGTTTTGCCGAGCTCAAGGCGCAGGGTTATGCCGTCGATCTGGTGCTGATCGGCCGCAAGGCCATCACCTACTTCCAGAACCGCAGCTACCCGATCAAGGCCACCTTCACCGGGCTTGAGCAGGTGCCTAATGCTGCTGAAGCGATGAAGATCGCAGGCGAGGTGCTGGCTGACTTCATCGGTGGGGCCAGCGACCGCGTTGAAATCATCTACACCAAGTTCATCAACCTGGTGAGCTCGCGTCCGGTCTCTCAGACTCTGCTGCCCCTGGATCCCCAGGGCATTGCCTCGCCTGATGATGAGATCTTCCGTCTGACCACCCGTGAAGGTCAGTTGGTCGTTGAACCTGGCACGGCTGCCAATCAGGCCCCGGCGCTGCCCTCCGACATCATCTTTGAGCAGAGCCCCGATCAGCTGCTCAATGCACTGCTGCCGCTGTATCTGGAGAACCAGCTGCTGCGTGCCCTGCAGGAAGCCGCCGCTTCTGAGCTGGCCAGCCGCATGACGGCGATGAACAACGCCAGCGACAATGCCAAGGCTCTGGCCAAGACCCTGACCCTTGATTACAACAAGGCGCGTCAGGCTGCCATCACCCAAGAAATTCTTGAGGTGGTGGGCGGTGCCTCGGCGATGGCCTGACGCCCGGGGGTCGCGGCGTTCTCTGCCCAACCCCTCAGCCCCTCTCGGCGGTTACGCGCGCTCTGTGCAACACCGCCTTGATGGTCTGAGGGGTTGTTGTTTGAAGCCGTGGCTCGCTTTGGGATGCTGGAGGGGTGAGCTCCAGGCTGGAGGGTGCATCCAACGATGAGCGAGCCGTTGCCCTTGCCGCCGCCCGGGGATCTGGCGATCCAGCCACTCTTCCCCGTGGCGCTGGGGCAGCTGCAGCTGCGGCCTGATCCACTGGATCTGGCGCTGCAGCTGCAGGCGTTGCACGAGCTGCGCGGTGAGGCCTCAAGCAACCCTGATCCGGGTTGTGCCTGGACCGGCGATCTCAATGGCGTCTGGCAGTTGCAGAAGCACCCGGTGTTTGCTGGGCTGATCGCCGAGCTGCTCGTTCACGTTCGGCATTACCTGCAGCAGCTGGGATTTGATCTGAGTCAGGTGGCGCTGCATGTGCAGCGCTGCTGGCCCGTGCTCAGCGAAGCCGACCAGGTGGTGGGGCGTCATCACCATCCCAATGCCCATCTCAGCGCTGTCTATTACCTGAGCGGCGATGGCAGCGGCGACTGCGGTTGTTTGCGCTTCTGGCCCCAGCGTCAGCTCAATGAACTGGTGCCCGGCATGGCCGTGGGCCATGGCGGCCCGTTGGCAGCCACGCCCTGGTCAGCCTCCTTTGTAGATCTGGCCCCGCGGGCTGGTCTGCTGGTCTTGTTTCCCTCGTGCCTGGATCATGCGGTGCTGCCCAATGTCAGCAGTGAGGAGCTACGGGCCTCGATCAGTCTTGATCTGGTGCTCACCGCCGCCGCCCAGCTCGAGCAGCCTGCTGAATATCTGGCGCCACACCCAAGCCAGTGGCATGCGGTGTGAGCCCCGCGGCTGGGAAGATGGAGCGATCGACGCCGAGTGCTGTGAGCGAGCCCACCACGTTTCAGATCACTGCCACGTTTGAGGGCAACACCCACACCTTCCCCTGCCGCAGCGATCAGACCGTGCTGGCGGCGGCCGAGGCAGCCGGCATTGGGCTGCCCAGTTCCTGCTGCTCAGGTGTGTGCACCACCTGTGCGGCCTTGATCAGCAGTGGCAGCGTCCATCAGCCCGACGCCATGGGCGTCAAGGCCGAGCTGCAGCAACAGGGCTTTGCGCTGCTGTGCGTGGCCTTCCCGACCAGTGACCTGAGCCTGAATGCCGGTCAGGAAGATGCGCTTTATGAGGCCCAGTTCGGTCAGTATCAGAAGTGAAGCTGGTGCCGCTTGCGCTGCGGTTGGAGCGCCAGCCGGGCCCCCTGCTGGCGCAGATCCATGACGCGTTATCGGCCCACGGGCAGCCGCTGCGCTGGGCGATCACGGCGGTTGAGCCTGCGCTCGCTCCCGATGTTGCTTCCGGTGGAGGTGCGTCCTGCTCGGTCCTGTGCATCGAGGCGGTGGTGCGCGCATGAGTGCACCGCCTCTGCCGGTGCTGCTGGTGATCCCGACGGGGATCGGCTGCCAGCAGGGCGGCTACGCCGGTGATGCCCTGCCAGTGGCCCGCCTGCTGGCTGCTGCCAGTGGTTGCCTGATCACCCATCCCAATGTGATGAATGGCGCGGCGCTCTACTGGAGCGATCCGCGGATTCATTACGTCGAGGGCTCGAGCCTCGATCGCTTTGCCACTGGTGAGCTGCGGCTACGGCCGGTGCGTCAGCAGCGGGTGGGGTTGCTGCTCGATGCCGGCATCGAGCCCGAGCTCAGGGCGCGCCAGCTGCAGGTGGCCGAGGGTTGCCGCGCCACGCTTGGCCTCGACATCGGCCCGGTGGTGACCACCGAGGTGCCACTGGAGGTGGGGCTGAGTCTGGGCGGCAGTGGGGCCAGCTGGGGCCAGCTGGGCCAGGGCGAGGCCCTGCTGCGGGCCGGCCGGCAGCTCAAGGCTGCCGGTGCCACCGCCATAGCCGTGGTGGCCCGCTTTCCTGATGACCCTGACAGCGACGCTCTGGCGGCCTATCGCGCTGGCAGCGGCGTCGATGCCCTGGCCGGGGCTGAGGCGGTGATCAGCCATCTGCTGAGCCTTGAGCTGGGCCTGCCCTGCGCCCATGCCCCTGCCCTGATGCCCCTGCCGCTGGATCCACAGCTGGACCCGCGGGCTGCTGGTGAGGAGCTGGGGTTCACGTTTCTGCCCTGCGTGCTGGTGGGATTGAGCCGGGCTCCCGATCTGGTTCCCGTTGATGGCTCAGCCGTGGTTGCGCCATGGGCTGGACCTGAGCTCTGCATCGAAGCCGCCGGCGCGGTGGTCGCTCCGGCAGGCGCACTCGGTGGCGCTGCCGTGCTCGCCTGCGCCGAGCGCGGCATTCCCGTGATTGCTGTGGACAATCCTTGCCTGCTCCATGTCAATGCTGAGGCCCTGGATCTGCAGGTCCTGCCTGCTGCCAGCTACAGCGAAGCGGCCGGCCTGGTGCTGGCGCTGCGCGAGGGCATTGCCCCGGCAGCGCTGCACAGGCCGCTGCCGGGGTTGGGCAGCGCTTAGCGCAGGCAGGCCATCGGGTGACGCGGCTGCACGCCCAGGGCCTTGGCCACGCCGGGGTGGCACACCGCTCCGCCGATCGTGTTGAGGCCGCTGACCAGCTCGGGCCGGTCGGTGAAGGCTTCGGTGAGCCCCCTGCCGGCCATCACCAGGATGTAGGGCAGGGTCACGCTCATCAGCGCTTCGGTTGAGGTGAACGGCACAGCGCCGGGCATGTTGCCCACGGCGTAGTGCTGCACGCCATGGGCGCTGAAGGTCGGCTCGGTGTGGGTGGTTTCGCGGCTGGTGGCGATGCAGCCGCCCTGATCGATCGCCACATCCACCACCACCGAACCCGGTTTCATCTGCGCCACCAAGGCCTCGCTCACCAGGGTGGGGGCGCGGCCGCCGGGGGTCAGCACCGCGCCGATCACCAGATCGGCCCCCGGCACCAGGCGCTCGATCAGGCTGCTGCTGCTCACCAGGCTCACCAGCCGGCCGCGGCGGTCGGCCTCGAGCTGGCGCAATCGCTGCGGTGAGCGATCGAGTAAGAACACCTCGGCATCCATGGCAGCGGCAATGCGGGCCGCGTTCCAGCCAACGCTGCCGGCCCCCAGCACCACCACCCGCGCTGGACGCACGCCGGTGCAGCCGCCCATCAGCACACCCCGGCCGCCATGGGGTTTTTCCAGCAGGTAGGACCCCACCTGGGCGGCCAGGCGGCCGGCGATCTCGCTCATGGGGGCCAGCAGCGGCAGGCTGCCGTCGTCGAGCTGCACCGTTTCGTAGGCCACGGCGGTGGTGCCGGCCTCGAGCAGGGCCTGGCCCACGTCGGGATAGGCGGCCAGGTGCAGGTAGGTGAACAGCACCAGATCGGGGCGCAAGAACGCAAATTCTTCGGGTTGGGGCTCTTTGACCTTGACCACCAGGTGGGCGGCCCAGGCGTCCTCGCGGCTCACCAGCTGGGCGCCGACGGCGGCGTAATCGTTGTCGCCGATGCCTGCCCCAAGGCCCGCACCAGCTTCAATCCGCACCTCCATGCCCTGGCTGACCAGCTCGCGGGCCCCGTCAGGCGTCAGGGCGACGCGCTGCTCATCACGTTTGATCTCCTTGGGCACGCCAATGCTGGCCATCGGGCTGGCCAGAGGGGCGGCACTGCCGGGGGCGGCCATGGGTTGATCACGGAGGCGGGTCTGCCTCCAGCTTGGCGCCGGCCGAGGCAGCTGGCCACGGCGCTGGTTTACAGCGCCGCGATCGGCATGCGCCAGCCGCTGCCAAAGGCGCGTTGGCTCAGTTTGAGCACCGGCGGGGCTTGGCGGCGTTTGAACTCGGCGCGGCGCAGCAGGGTCATCACCCGCTCGGCGAGCGCGGCATCAACGCCCTTCTGGATCAACTCTTCAGGGCTCTGATGCTCTTCCAAGAGCGCTTTGAGCAGCGGGTCGAGCGTGCCGTAGTCGGGCAGTGAATCGCTGTCCTGCTGATCGGGCCGCAGTTCGGCGCTGGGGGGCTTCTGGCGGATCGCCGCGCCGATCAGTTCCCCAGCGGCAGGCAGGCCGAGTGCGCGGCGGCACGCAGCCGATGCCGGCGCGTCGAGCCAGGCGCAGAGCCGAAACACGCTGGTTTTGTACAGATCGCCGATGACGGCCAGGCCGCCGTTCATGTCGCCGTAGAGGGTGCAGTAACCCACCGCCAGCTCGCTCTTGTTGCCGGTCGAGAGCAGCAGCTGGCCCTGTTGGTTGGCCAGGGCCATCAGCAGCGTGCCGCGAATGCGCGACTGCAGGTTTTCGGCCGCCAGGCCGCTGGGGGGGGCGCCCAGGGTTGGGGTCAGTGAGGTCTCAAAGCCGTGCATCAACGCTTCGATCGGCACGGTGCTGGTCGCGATGCCCAGGCGGCTGGCCAGCGCTTCGGCATCGACGATCGATCCTGTTGAGCTCCAGGGCGAGGGCATCAGCAGGGCCTGCACATTGGCTGGGCCCAGCGCAGCGGTTGCGATCACCGCCACCAGCGCTGAATCAATGCCGCCGCTCAGCCCCAGCAGGGCTGAGCGAAACCCGCATTTGCGCGCATAGTCTTCCACCCCCAGCACCAGGGCGCGCAGCAGCAGCTCGTCGCGCTGGGGCAAGGCAGCTGCAGACGCAGGCCTGGGGTGATCGGGCTCCCACAGGGCCAGATCGCTTCTGGCAAAGGCCAGCTGCAGCGGCACCGACCCCGCTTGATCGATCACAAAACTGCCGCCGTCAAAGACCAGCTCGTCGTTGCCCCCCACCTGGTTGACATAGACGACCGGGCAGCTCAACCGCCGGGCTGCCGCAGCCGCCAGCTCGCGCCTGAGCTGGGCTTTGCCCTCGCCAAAGGGCGAGGCCGACAGGTTCAGCAGCAGATCGGGCTGCAGCGCCTGCAGATCGCCAATCGGATCTGAGCCCAGCAGACGTTGGTGTTGGAGCTTCTCTTCAACCCAGAGGTCTTCGCAGATGGTGATGCCCAGGCGCCAGAGGCGCCCGCCGCAATCGAGCTCCAGCAGGCAGGGCTGAGCCCCGCTGCGGAAATAGCGGCGCTCATCAAACACGTCGTAGCTGGGCAGCAGCTGCTTGCGGGCGACGATGCACCACTCGCCTCGCTGCACCAGCGCCGCGCTGTTGTACAGATCGGGCTGCTGGCGATCTGCAGCCCCTTCGCTCACGCCAACGAGCAGCTTCAGGCCGGGGGGCAACTCGGCGGCGAGGCGATCGAGTTGTTGCTGCTGCTGCGCCTGCAGTGCTGGCCTCAGCAACAGATCACGCGGTGGGTAGCCCCACAGCGCCAGCTCAGGTGCCACCACCAGATCGGCTCCAGAAGCGGCGGCACTGCGGCAGGCCGTCAGCAGCAGCTCGCCGTTGCCGGCCAGGTCGCCCACCAGCGGATTGATCTGGGCCAGGGCGATCCGCATGGGCTAGCTGCGCGCGTCGCTGGTTGCGCCATAGAGATTGTGCTCCCGGATCAGGGCCCACACGGCAGCTGGCAGTTGATCGGGGCTGGGGTTCTGGCGCAGGTTGCTGCTGGCTGTGGCGGGGATGGGCAGCTCCAGCACTGCCACCTGTGCCCCTTGGGCGCGCAACGCTTGCACCGCGTCGGATTGCAGGGGACAACCAGCCCGCGGCACCACGGTGATCTGCGCGCGCCGCAGCACCTCCTGTGCCTGGCGCCACTGCAAAATCTGGGGCACCAGGTCGCTGCCGATCACAAACACCAGCGCCGCGTTGGGCCACAGTTGTTGTGCCCGCTCCAGGGTGGTGATCGCCCAGGGGCTGCTGAGCTCCTGTCTCAGCTCGAGCCTGGGGTTGTCGATGCTCTGCACCACGGCCGCCAGCAGTTGCTCGCGCTGGTCCAGCGTTGCCCCGTGGCGCTTGTGGGGGTTGTCGCTCGCCCAGGTGATCACGCGCGGGTAGTGCTCGAGCACGTGCTCCAGCAGCGTCTGGTGCCCCAGCGTCGGCGGGTCGGCGCTGGTGCCAAACAGGGCAATGGCCTCACTCAAGGCAGCAGCGTGCGCAGGGGTGTGCTGGCCCCCGGCGGCTGCCAGCACTGCAACCAGGCCCGGGCCGCCGGGTCATGGCGCGCCAGGCGGGCCAGCAGGGCGCCGGGTTTGGGCCCGCGCTGGCTGGTCTTGAGCAGTTCGGCGGCGGCCAGCTCACCGGTGCGGCGGGTCGTGTGCACCGCCAGCGCGGCCTGCGCCAGGGCCACCGGTGCCGCCGGTGCCAGGCTCAGCCCGCCGCTGAAGGGCGCAGCCAGCAGCAACAGCTGGCGCAAGCCGCCCAGCAGCGCCTGCAGACCCAGCTGCACGCCGCCCAGCAGGGCGTTGTGGCCCGAAAGCCGGCCCAGCAGATCGCGGGCCCCCTGGCTGTGCATGGGCAGCCCATACAGCCGGCACAGCTGCAGCACCAGGGCGGTGTCGCAGGCGATGCCGCCCGCCAGATCGAGCAGCAGCAACGGGTTGGCCGCCACGCCTGTGGCCTTGAGGGCGGCAAAGCGGCCGATCAGGCTCTGGGCCTGCTGGCGGCCCTGCCGCAGCCGCCCTTCGTGCAGGACCCGGTGAAAGCGATCGGCACTGCTCAGCGCCCCCAGGGCCAGCATCAGCTGACCCTGTTCGTTGAGCAGCGCTACTAGGGTTTGGCGTAGCCGGCTGATGCGCGGTGCCGTGGTGGTGCTGCGCACCCGCCCATCGCTCAGCAGGGTCGGTTGGCGCGGTGCTGCGGCCACCGGCACGATCTCAATTGTGCTGAGATCAGCCGGCAGCCGCCGGCGAATGCTGCCCAGCAGCTCCTGCTGCTGGGTGTCGCTCCAGCAGTCGCAGCGGTTGAGTACCAGCAGCAGCGGTTTGCCGCTGGCTGCCAGCTGCTCGAGCGCGTCAAGCTCAACCCGGGTCAGATCGCCATCGAGCACCAGCAGCACCAGATCGGCGTGCAGGGCCAGCCGCGAGGCCAGCCGAGCCCTGCCGGCTGCAGCGATCTCATCGATGCCAGGGGTGTCGACCAGCTCCACTGCGCGCAGGCCATCGATCGGCTGGGGCCAGCTCTCGAGCTGTTGACGCCGGGTGCTGCCATGGGCCACGTCGGTGGCAAAGCGGTCGTGGCCCAGCAGGGCATTGAGCAGGCTCGATTTGCCTACCCCCACGCGGCCGAACACGGCCAGTCGCAACCGGCCCTGCTGCAGCCGTTCGAGCTGGGCATCGAGCAGCCGCAGCTGCCCACCCAGCAGCCCGCGTTCGCGCGCGCCCAGCTGCAGCGAGCTGCGCCATTGCGCCAGCAGCAGACGGCAGCGCTCAGGGGTGGAGGGGACCGTGGCCAACGGCGGTGCCGCAGCGCAGACAAGCTGAGTTTGCCGTAGGAATGGGTGCATGCCGACCTCCCCCGCCTTGGATGCCCTGACTCAGCCGGCCGTGTTTGCCCAGCGGCGTGCCCGTTTCCTCGAGGGCCTGGGCGGGGCAGCAGCGGTGATTCCGGCGGCTCCGCTGGCGGTTCACCATGCCGACTGCGAGTGGCCGTTCCGTCAGAACAGCGACTTCTGGTACCTCACCGGCTTTGACGAGCCCGATGCGGTGGCCCTGCTGCTGCCCCATCGCCCTGAGGGCGAGCGCTTTGTGCTGTTTGTGCAGCCTCGCGAGGCCACATCAGAGGTGTGGCATGGCTTTCGTTGGGGCACCGAGGGGGCGGTCGAGCGCTTTGGCGCCGATCTGGCCCACCCGATTGAGCAGCTTCCCCAGCGTCTGGCCGACTACCTCAAGGGCGCTGATGGCATTGCCTTTCGCGTCGGCAAACACCCCAAAGTCGAGCCCTTGGTGATTGCCGCCTGGGCTGGCCAGCTCGATCGTGCGCCCCGCAACGGCCATGCCGCCCTGGGTTTGGTGGCACCCGATGCGCTGCTGCACGAGCTGCGCCTGCGCAAGCAACCCGAAGAACTCGAACGCCTGCGTGAGGCGGCGCGCATTTCGGCCGAGGCCCATGAGCTGGCCCGGCAGGTGGCCAGACCCGGGCTGTCTGAGCGGCAGGTGCAGGCGGTGATCGAGCAGCATTTTCTGGAGCAGGGCGCGCGCGGGCCTGCCTATGGCTCGATCGTGGCGGGCGGTGATAACGCCTGCGTGCTGCATTACACGGCCAACAACGCCGTGCTGAACGGCGGCGAGCTGCTGTTGATCGATGCGGGCTGTTCGCTCAGCGACTACTACAACGGCGATATCACCCGCACCTTTCCGGTCGATGGTCGTTTCACGGGCGAGCAGCGCGCTCTCTATGAGCTGGTGTTGGCGGCCCAGGAGGCAGCGGTCGCTGCAGTGGCGCCGGGGTTCACCGCTGAAGGGGTGCATGAGACGGCGCTGCGGGTGCTGGTGGCCGGCCTGGTGGAGCTGGGTCTGCTGGTCGGTGAGCGCGACGGACTGATCGAGCAGGGCGCCTACCGGCACCTCTATATGCACCGCACCGGCCATTGGCTGGGGCTCGATGTGCACGATGTGGGCGCCTACCGCCTGGGTGAGCACCATGTGACCCTTGAGCCGGGCATGGTGCTCACGGTGGAGCCAGGGCTGTATGTGAGCGACCGCCTGCCCGTTCCCGAAGGGCAGCCCGCGGTCGCTGAGCGCTGGAAGGGCATCGGCATCCGCATCGAAGACGATGTGGCCGTCAGCGAGCGCGGCCATGAGGTGCTCACCGCCGCAGCGCTCAAGGCTACGTCAGCGATGGAGCGTTAATCCAGCCATAGCCATCATCAGCCCAGCATGGTCTGGAGCTGCCGCAGGGCATCGCTGGTGCGGCCAAGCACGAGGTCAGCGCCGCATTGTTGCAACTGATGCTCGTAGCTTGCCCGCGCCTCCATGAGCTCTCGACCATGCAGGTGCGGCGGGGCCACGGCCAGGCTGATGAAGGGTTGATCGGCAGCCGCCAGACGCGCGTTCACCACGGTCTGCACATCGGCCACGGTGTCGCCCAGGTAGGCAACGGGGGGCGCCCCGGCTCCCAGGGTGTCGATGCCGTGGTGCTGCAGCACTTGGGTGGCCAGCTGCAGCAGGCCTGTGGGATCCGGTTTGTCGGGGGCGTCGCCCATGGCGATCAGCGGAGGTGCCTGTAGCCCAAGGCGCTGCTCCAACACAAAGCGTGCTGAGGGTGGCTCGGCCCCGCTCACAAAACCCCAGGCGATGCCGGCGGCATCCAGCTCGGCAAAGAAGCTGCGACTCACCAACAACGGCTCATCGCCAATGAAGCCAGTCCATCTGGCGGGATCACCAGCGGGATCGCCGCCAAAGTAAAAGCTGCTGAACACCTCGACCAGCGCATCAAAAGCCGGCAGAGGAGCTAGAGCTCGGCGCCTGAGCAGCTCCAGGCTCGCCTCCCAGTCGTTGTTCCAGAGCCCCTCACTTTTAAGGCTGTCGATCGTGGCTGGATCGGGGCGCCAACCGCTGTAGTGATGCACCGTTTCGGCCAGGGCTCGGCGGTAACTGCCGCCGACATCGCGGATCACCCCGTCGATGTCGAGCAGCAGCAGGGCGCGGGGGCGGGTCGAGAGCGGCAGCGGAAGCCAGGCAGTGCGGCTGGTAGGTTAGTGGGCTGACTGTCTGTCACAAGCACATCCATGCCAGCCACCGAAACCACCTTGGACGCGGCTCCTGGCGCTGCCATCGACGACGCGGCCGAGACCATCGGTGCCGCTGATGCTCCTGCGGCCGGGCGTCCGGTGATGCGTGGCGGCAGCGCCGCGTTGGCTACCGCCACCATTGATGAGGACGGTGTGCCTTCGGGTTACACACCCAAAGCCGATGAGGGACGCTTCCTGCTCAAGATCCTCTGGCTGCCTGACAATGTGGCCCTCGCCGTCGATCAGATCGTCGGTGGTGGCCCCAGCCCCCTGACGGCCTACTTCTTCTGGCCCCGTGAGGATGCCTGGGAAACCCTGAAGTCCGAACTGGAGCGCAAGAGCTGGATCACCGACAATGAGCGCGTCGAGATCCTCAACAAGGCAACCGAGGTCATCAACTACTGGCAGGAGGAAGGCAAGGGCAAGAGCCTTGACGAAGCCAAGCTCAAGTTCCCCGATGTGACCTTCTGCGGCACCGCCTGACTTGCACCGTGTCTTGTCCCCAATCCCCTGATCATCGATCAGGGGATTTTTTTGTCGGTTGTTCTGCAGAACACGTGCTGCAGAACAACCCCGCACAACAAAGCCCTGACCGCTTGGCCAGGGCTTGTCGTTGCAGAATTGGTTGTGGCTGAGGGGTTGGACTGCCCCGTTCTCAGGCCTGGCTGGCTTGAAGCCGGGCTCTGGCCTGGGCAAGTGCCTGCTGAGCTTTGACCTTCTCGGCTGAGGTGGGTTGGCCGTCAAACGCCGCAGCTGCTTGTTGAGCCGATTCGAAATCAGACTCAGCCGCAGCGGCGTTGATGGCGCTGCCCAGTTCAGCGGCGTTGACAAGAACGGTGACCGCATTGTCTTCGACTTCGGCAAAGCCACCCATCACGGCAATGGATGACCAGGCGTTGCCCTCGCGCACCCGGACCACACCACTGTCGAGTGCAGTCAGCATCGACACATGGCCCGTGAGAATACCCAGTTGCCCAGAGGTGCTGGGCAAAATCACCTCATCGGCAGCGCCATCAAAGACGCTTTGATCCGGGGCGAGAACGCGCAGTGTGAGTGTCATGGTGGGGAGATCCGATCAGCCTTGATCAACCCTTGGCTTCAGCCAGGATTTTTTCGGCCTTGGCCTTGACCTCGTCGATGTTGCCCACGAGGTAGAAGGCTGCCTCGGGCAGATCGTCGAGTTCGCCGGCCAGGATCATGTTGAAGCCCTTGATGGTGTCCTCGAGCTTCACGTACTTGCCGGGCATGCCGGTGAAGATCTCAGCCACAAAGAAGGGCTGGGACAGGAACTTCTCGATCTTGCGGGCGCGGTCCACGGTGCGACGGTCGTCCTCGGACAATTCGTCGAGACCCAGAATCGCGATGATGTCCTGGAGCTCCTTGTAGCGCTGCAGGGTCGACTGGACGGCGCGGGCGGTGCGGTAGTGCTCGTCGCCCACAACGGCGGGCTGGAGCATGGTGCTGGTGGAATCGAGGGGATCCACAGCTGGGTAGATGCCCTTGGAAGCCAGGCCGCGGCTGAGCACGGTGGTGGCATCTAGGTGGGCAAAGGTGGTGGCCGGAGCCGGGTCGGTCAGGTCGTCGGCAGGCACGTAGACCGCCTGAATCGAGGTGATCGAACCTTCCAGGGTCGAGGTGATGCGCTCCTGCAGTTCACCCACGTCGGTGCCCAGGGTGGGCTGGTAGCCCACAGCCGAAGGCATGCGGCCCAGCAGAGCAGACACCTCAGAGCCAGCCTGCACAAAACGGAAGATGTTGTCGACGAACAGCAGCACGTCCTGCTTGTTCACGTCGCGGAAGTGCTCGGCCATGGTCAGCGCCGACAGACCCACGCGCATGCGGGCGCCGGGAGGCTCGTTCATCTGGCCATAGCAGAGGGCCACCTTCGACTTGGAGAGGTCCTCGGCATTGATCACGCCGGATTCCTTGAACTCTTCGTAGAGGTCATTGCCTTCGCGGGTGCGCTCACCCACGCCACCGAACACCGACACGCCGCCGTGCTCCTTGGCGATGTTGTTGATCAGCTCCTGGATCAACACGGTTTTGCCCACGCCGGCACCGCCGAACAGGCCGACCTTGCCGCCCTGGCGGTAGGGCGCCAGAAGATCGATCACCTTGATGCCGGTTTCGAACACCTTGGGCTTGGTCTCGAGCTCGGTGAGCTTGGGAGCCTCGCGGTGGATCGGAGCTGTGGCGGTGGCCTTCACCGGGCCTTGCTCGTCGACGGGCTCGCCGAGCACGTTGAAGATGCGGCCCAGGGTGGCTTCACCGACGGGCACCGAAATCGGCGCGCCGGTATCGAGGGCATCCATGCCGCGCACGAGGCCGTCGGTGCTGCTCATGGCGACGGCACGCACACGGTGATCGCCGAGGAGCTGTTGCACTTCGGCAGTCAGAGCAACGTTCTGACCCGCAGGGTTTTTGCCCTCGATGCGCAGTGCGTTGTAGATCTTCGGAAGCTTGCCGGCCGGAAATTCCACGTCCAGAACCGGGCCAATCACCTGGCGGACAACGCCCTTGGTGCCGGTTGCGGTAGCAGCAGCCATATGTAATGAGTTGCAGGGAGGTGCGCGGCGAGACCTGCTCCCGCCTCGAGCGGCGCAACCTTACCACCGCGACCCCCGCCTGGGTCCGGGTTCGGTCACCCGCACAGAAGCCCCCTGGCCAGCACAGATGGCGGGCTCATAAGTTGGCACTCAACGGGTTGGAGTGCCAGGTCGGCCTCTTCCCGCGGCGCCACAGGCGCCACCCCTTGCACGTCATTCACGCCTCGATCCAATGGCAGCTGTTTCCCTCAGCGTCTCCACGGTCAAACCGCTGGGAGATCGCATCTTCATCAAGGTGTCCGAGTCGGAGGAAAAAACCGCCGGCGGCATCCTGCTTCCTGACACCGCCAAAGAAAAGCCCCAGGTGGGTGAAGTGGTCCAGGTGGGCCCCGGCAAGCGCAACGACGACGGCAGCCGTCAGGCTCCCGAAGTCAGCATCGGCGACAAGGTCCTCTACAGCAAGTACGCCGGAACCGACATCAAGCTCGGCACCGATGAGTACGTGCTGCTGTCCGAGAAGGACATCCTCGCCGTCGTCAGCTGAACCCGGTAGGCAAGCGCTGATCGCCTCTGAACAGGCATCAGCTTCTGCAGCCCTCCAGTTTTTCCGTTTTATCCACCACCGCGAACAACGCCTCCCATGGCCAAGCGCATCATTTACAACGAGCAGGCTCGCCGCGCTCTTGAAAAAGGCATCGACATCCTCGCCGAGTCGGTGGCCGTGACCCTGGGCCCCAAGGGCCGCAACGTCGTGCTTGAGAAAAAGTTCGGCGCTCCTCAGATCATCAACGACGGCGTCACCATCGCCAAGGAGATCGAGCTCGAGGACCACATCGAGAACACCGGAGTCGCCCTGATCCGTCAGGCCGCCTCCAAGACCAACGATGCCGCCGGTGACGGCACCACCACCGCCACCGTGCTGGCCCACGCCATGGTCAAGGCCGGTCTGCGCAACGTGGCCGCAGGCGCTAACGCCATCACCCTCAAGAAGGGCATCGACAAGGCCTCTGAGTTCCTCGTCAAGAAGATCGAGGAGCACGCCAAGCCGATCAGCGACAGCAATGCCATCGCCCAGGTGGGCACCATCTCCGCCGGCAACGACGACGAGGTGGGCCGCATGATTGCCGACGCCATGGACAAGGTCGGCAAAGAGGGTGTGATCTCCCTGGAAGAAGGCAAGTCGATGACCACCGAACTGGAGGTCACCGAGGGCATGCGCTTCGACAAGGGCTACATCTCGCCCTACTTCGCCACCGACACCGAGCGCATGGAAGCGGTGCTCGAGGATCCCTACATCCTGCTGACCGACAAGAAGATCGGCCTGGTGCAGGATCTGGTGCCCGTGCTCGAGCAGATCGCCCGCACCGGCAAGCCCCTGCTGATCATTGCCGAGGACATCGAGAAGGAAGCCCTCGCCACCCTGGTGGTGAACCGCCTGCGCGGCGTGCTCAACGTGGCTGCCGTCAAGGCCCCCGGCTTTGGTGATCGTCGAAAGGCCATGCTCGAGGACATCGCCGTTCTCACCAACGGCCAGCTGATCACCGAGGACGCCGGCCTCAAGCTCGAGAACGCCAAGCTGGAGATGCTGGGCACCGCCCGCCGCATCACCATCAACAAAGACACCACCACCATCGTGGCCGAAGGCAACGAGGCGGCTGTCAAGGCCCGCTGCGAGCAGATCCGCAAGCAGATGGATGAAACCGACTCCTCCTATGACAAGGAGAAGCTGCAGGAGCGTCTGGCCAAGCTGAGCGGCGGTGTGGCCGTGGTCAAGGTGGGTGCTGCCACCGAGACCGAGATGAAGGACAAGAAGCTGCGCCTCGAAGACGCCATCAACGCCACCAAGGCGGCCGTTGAAGAGGGCATCGTTCCTGGCGGTGGCACCACCCTGGCCCACCTGGCCCCGGCTCTCGAAGACTGGGCCAAGGCCAACCTGAGCGGCGAAGAGCTGATCGGCGCCACCATCGTCGCTTCGGCCCTCACCGCCCCGCTGATGCGCATCGCAGAAAACGCCGGTGCCAATGGCGCCGTCGTGGCCGAGAACGTGCGCAACAAGCCCTTCAACGAGGGCTACAACGCCGCCACCGGCGAGTACGTCGACATGCTGGCTGCCGGCATTGTCGATCCCGCCAAGGTGACCCGCAGCGGTTTGCAGAACGCCGCCTCGATCGCCGGCATGGTGCTCACCACCGAGTGCATCGTGGCCGACCTGCCCGAGAAGAAGGAAGCAGCTCCTGCCGGCGGCGGCATGGGCGGCGGCGACTTCGACTACTGATCTCCTTCGAGATCGTCGTCGGATCCCGATTTTTCAGATCCCACACCCAGCGCCCCCACGGGGGCGCTTTTTTATGGTCCGCTGCAGAACGGGATGGGGCGATGTCAACCAGGCGCTCGCCGCAGGCCCCGACGTTCGGAAGGCCTTTGCGGTCAGCGCTCAGCCCTTGCCGGGCTTGAAGCTCAGCGCCACGCCGTTGTTGCAGTAGCGCTTGCCGGTGGGCTTGGGGCCATCACCAAACACATGCCCCTGGTGGCCGCCGCAGCGTTTGCAGTGGTATTCGGTGCGGGGCACGATCAATTTGAAATCCAACTGGGTTCCCAGAGCCCCGGGCAGGGGTTGCCAGAAGCTGGGCCAGCCAGTGCCGCTGTCGTACTTGGCCTTGGAGCTGAACAGGGGCAGGTCGCAGCCGGCGCAGTGGTAGGTCCCGCTGCGCTTTTCGCTGTTGAGCGGGCTGCTGAAGGGACGCTCCGTGCCTTCTTTGCGCAGCACCTGATAAGCGGCTGGGCTCAGGCGCGCTTTCCACTGGGCGTCGCTCAGGTTCCAGGCCGGGTCGGCGGCCTTGCTGGCAGCTTCGGCGGGGTTGGGCAGGCCAAGCAAGGCGGCCAGCCCTGCGGGCAGGCTCGAGAGCAGGGAACGTCGGCCCATCGTCATGGCATGGCAGGGGCGCTGGGCCGGCTTACTTGAGCCAACCGGCGCTGAGCACCACCGCCAGGGCCAGGAAGATGGCCAGCAACGTCCAGCTGATGCGGTTGAGGGTCTGCTCGGCGCTGCGGGCGCTGCTGAACATGGAGCCGCCGCTGGCTGCCAGACCGCCCATGCCGTCGCCCTTGGGGCTATGCAGCAGCACCGAAATGATCAGCAGAACGCCGCTGCCGATCCAGATCCATGAAGCAATCGAACTGAGCATGGGGCGATGCTAGAGGCCCAGGGTCTGGGGAACGCGGCTGGCTTGTGCGGGTGCGGCGGCCGGTTGGATCAGGCTGGAGCCACTCATCAGCTCGGGTTTGGGCAAATCCAAGATTTCGAGCAACGTTGGTGCGATATCGGCAAGCCCGCCGCCGTCGCGCAACTGCACCGCCGTGCCATGACCAGGGAGCTTGCGCTGTTCTCCCTCCACCAGGATCACCGGCACAGGATTGGTGGTGTGTGCGGTCCAGGCGCGGCCGTCGGGGCCCTCCATGACCTCGGCATTGCCGTGGTCGGCCGTGATCAGCAGGGTGCCGCCCATGCGGTTGGTGGCCTCCATCAGCCGGCCGACGCAGCGGTCGACCATGGCAATCGCCTCGCGGGTGGCCTCCATCTGACCGGTGTGCCCCACCATGTCGGGGTTGGCGTAGTTGATCACCACCAGCGCGTAGATGCCTTTGTTGATGGCAGCGATGCAGTTGTCGGTGAGCTGCTCGGCCGACATCGCTGGCGCCTGGTCATAGGTGGCAACGCGCGGGGAAGGCACCAGATGCCGGTCTTCGCCGGGGAACGCCTGCTCGATGCCACCGTTCATGAAATAGGTGACATGGGGATATTTTTCTGTTTCAGCGGTGCGGAACTGGCGCAGACCCGCTTCTGAAACCACCTGCCCCAGCAGCCCGTCCAGCGATTCAGGGGGAAAGGCAACGGCCACGGGCAGCCCTTTTTCGTATTGGGTGAACGTCACCACAGGCAACGGCGTGATGGGCTCACGCGTGAAGCCTTGGAACGACTCCACGACGAGGGCTCGGATCAGTTGGCGCACCCGATCGGGTCTGAAGTTGAAGCAGATGACCCCATCGCCGCTTTCCATGAGCCCTGGGGCCAGGCGAACGGGTTCCAAAAATTCATCGCTGATCTCCTCGGCGTAGGAGGCCTCCAGCACCTCGGCAGGGGTGCGCGCATCGATCGGCGTTGGTTCGCACAGCAAGCGGTAAGCCTTTTCTGTGCGCTCCCAGCGGTTGTCACGGTCCATGGCCCAGTAGCGGCCGCACAGGGTCGCAATCACGCCGATGCCGGCGGCTTTGATCTGCTCCTCAATGGTCCGGATGAAGCTGCCAGCGCTACCGGGAGCTGTGTCGCGTCCATCGGTGATCACATGGATGCAGACCTTGTGCAGCCCGCGGCCGGCGGCCCACTGCAGCAACCCGCCCAGATGTTCAATGTGGCTGTGCACGCCTCCGTCGGAGCACAGGCCGATCAGATGCAGGGTGCCGCCGCTGGCCAGCAGGGTGTCGGCGAGGGTGTTGAGCGCTGCGTTGCTGGCCAGTGAGCCGTCACGCACGGCCTGGCTGATGCGCACCAGCTCCTGGCGAATGATGCGACCCGAGCCGATCGTCAGGTGTCCAACCTCCGAATTGCCCATTTGCTCGTCGGGCAGACCAACCGCACCTCCACTGGCTTCGATCAGGGTGTGGGGATAGGCATGCCAGAGGGCATCCATCACAGGGGTCGCCGCGCTGCGGATGGCGTTGTGCTCATCGTGAGTGCTGTAGCCCCAGCCATCAAGAATCGCCAAAACGACGGGGGCGACAACGTTGCTGCCAGGCCAACCCTTGGACTGGGTGCCCTCGGCGGTCGGGCCCATGGTCGAGAGATGTTGTGACGACACGCTGCTCACCCGATCACGCGCTCCGAGAGGGGACAAGGTGAAGCAAAGCCGTGCAGGTCGTCAGCCATCGCAACCGCTTCGCCCATGACGTCTTCCACACAAGCCAACCTACCCCCAGCCCTGCGCCTGATCCCCGCTGCTCCCGGTTGCGTCAGGTTTTGGGCACATCGATCGCTGGATCGACTTTTCTTAAGATTGAGCCAGGTCTCTCAAGCTGGGCAACGTGACGCCTTCTGCCGGGGCAGCCGACTGTGCTCGCCAGCGCCGTGAGCTGTTGTCTGCGGAGGATCTGCGCCGCACGGTTGATCGGCTGGCCTCTCAGGTGCTGGAGGAGGTGGCCCACAGCCAGGAGTTGGTGCTGCTGGGTATTCCCACCCGCGGCGTGGCCCTGGCCCATGTGCTCGCGGCCCGTCTTGCGGTGCTCTGCGGGCATCCGATCGATTGCGGCAGCCTCGATCCGACCCTGTATCGCGATGATCTGGCGCGGGTGGGCACGCGTCTGGTCCAGCCCACCGACCTGCCAGTCAGCATCGACGGGCGCCATGTGGTGCTTGTTGACGATGTGATCTTTACCGGCCGTACCGTGCGAGCCGCGCTTGAGGCGCTGCAGGCCTGGGGGCGTCCCAAACGGGTCGCGCTGCTGGCGATGGTCGACCGGGGCCACCGGGAGCTGCCGATTCAGCCTGATTTTTGCGGCCGTGTTGTGCCGACAAGCCGCGACGAATCGATCCAACTCGCCCTGGCGGCGATTGATGGCGAGGAAGGTGTTTTTCTGCTCAGGGATCCCCTGACCGAGCCAGCCGATCGCCCTGATCTGGCGTGACTCAGCTCAAGGCAGACAGTTCATCGCTGCGCAGGTGAACGCGCAATTTGCCGAAGGCCACGACCACCGGCAGGGTCGGACTGATCGGGCGGCCTTTCCAGTCGTTGAGCACCGAGATCACCTCGCCGTCCTGGCCCATCAGATCGAAGGCCTGTCCGCGGTGCTCGGGGTGGTGGAAGATCACCACACTGCTGCTGACTTTGACCTTGTCCCCTGGCTGCATGATCGGCGGCGTCTGCTGCGCCGCAATCTTGTCATGTTCGCCTCAGCGTTGGCAGGCCGTTTCTGGTCCGGCTTCGATCACCCGGCCGCCAAGGGATCGGCAGGCCCCCTGAAAGGCGGTCCATTCGTCCTGGCCCTGGGCGATGCGCTGTTGCACCAGGGCATCGAGTTGCTGCGCTGGCACGGTGTGGGGCAAGGAGCCGTGGCTGTCGCGTTCGCGGTGCTTGTTCTCGAGTGCGTTGATGCCGGTTTCAACGTTGCCCCGGAGCTCCTGGCTCTGTTGCTTCCACCAGGGGTGGTCGATGCGATTGAGGGCGTCGATGGCTTCCCACCAGCGCTTCTGTTGGCTCAGCTTGCGGGCTCGCTCCAGCTGGTAGCGGTTGCTGGCCCACACCTCGCGGAAGTTGTCGCCCAGGCTGTTGCCGCCCTGCTTGTGGTTTTCGCCAATCGGCTCGAGCAGTTGCAGCGCGCCGTTGAGATCGCCCTGGTAGAAGCGCCGCAGCGCCAGCTGCTCCAGTTCGTCTTCCCAGCTCTGCAGCTGCAATCGGTCGGCCGTGGTTGCAGCCTCTGAATTGATCAGCTGCAGCTGCAGGCTCAGGGCCCCAGACCACTGCTGCTGTTGCCACAGCTGCCTGGCTTTGAGCCTGCGGCAGCGCGCCTGCTCCACGGGCGTTTCACCCCCCAGCCAGCTCAGTGCCGCGAGCTGATCGCTGTAGCGCAGGCAGGCATCGAGATCACCCCGTTCAACGGCCTCGCGCAGCCGGCCTGGCAGCTGCCGCTCCCACACATACGTGGCCGCCAGAGTGCTCAGCACCAGGCCAAGGGTGAGGCCAAGCCAGAACCGGGGCAGCCTGTGCTGGCGCAGGGCCAAGGCGAAAGCGGCAATGGAAACCCTGTTTTATCGCAGCAACGGCAGCGCTCAGCGCAACCTGCCGAGGCGATGGGCATTCCCGCAAACACCCTCCTGGCGCAGGTCTTCAACGCGCAGGATCAACTCGCAGCGCTCATCGATGCTGAACTGCAGGCGCAGACGGTCTTCGCCTGCTGCGCCCGGTGGCTGCAGGGGCAGGGTCAGCGCTGGCTTGGGCCACGGCGTGACCTCTTGAGCAAGGCTCGAGCGTTGCTGCAGCTGCGGCAGCCCATCTCGGTACACCACCTCGGCGCGTTGCTGCTGCAGCGGCTCGCCCAGAACGATCTCAATCGCCTCCTGGCCGTCGCGGCTGCACGCCAGGATCAGCTCAAGCGGCTGTTCGGTAGGCCAGGCCTGGCCACCGACATAAAGCGGATGCCAGCGGTGGCCTGCGCTGCGGCGGTCCCAGCAGCGCACGGCCACCCCACGGCTCAGCACATCGCGCACCCGCACACCCGGCGTCAGCGCCAGAGCCCCAAGGGCTACCGCCTCGATCGGTCGTTGGTTGCAAATCGGCCTGCTGCCGACTCGTGCGCCCAGCCAGCGCTGGATCGAGGCCAGACGGCTTGTGCCGCCCACGGGCACAACGGCATCGATCTGCTCGAGCGTGACGCCGGCCTGGCGGCCCTGGGCAAGCACGGCCTCAAGCAAGCCATCAAGAGCGTTGAACAACCCCTGTTGTTCGAGCACTTCTGTGAGACCAGCCTCACTGAGCTGCAAGTCATGGACGCGGCCATCACCATGGCTGTAGAGGCTGCGAGCCAGCGGTTGCTCGCTGAGTTGGCATTTGAGTCGCTCAGCGGCCTGCAGCAGGGTTGCATCGATGGGCATCTGCGGCAGCACGGCCGCCGCGATCCAGCGATCGATATCGCGGCCCCCGATCGCCAGCCCCGCCTTGCCCATGACCTTGGCGCAGCGCAGCTGCTGCCGGCTGGTGTTCAGGGTCTGGCCGCGCAGGCGCAGCAACTGGGCGATCGGCGCGGCCTTGCCCTCGCCGCCTTCCAGCTGGACCAGCGAGAGATCGCAGGTGCCTCCCCCCAGATCGATGACCAACACCGTGCTGCCGGGGGGCAGGGCGCAACCGATGGCGGCTGCCGTGGGTTCATCGACCAGCGCCACCTCCTCGACGTTGAAAGCGCTGGCCAGCTGCAGCAGCCAACCCCGGTAACCGCCGTAGCCATCGATGGGTGCTGTCAGCACCAGCCGCTCGGGGTGGATGCCCTGGGGTAGCGCGCTCCAGAGCTGGCGCAACAGGCGCTCACCGGCTTGTTCTGGGCTCAATGGCAAGCCAGGACTCTGGTCAAGAGGAGTTGGCTTCTGGCCGATCAGGCGTTTGAAATCGCGCTGCAATTCAGGGCCCTGGTGATCAGCCAGGTTGGCGTCGATCACCTGGCGGCCGATCAAGGCCGTGCTGGCCTCAGGCGAGGCCAACCACAGCAACGTTGGAACCACAGCCTCGGGTTCGAGGCTGTAGGGGGGCAAGGCCAGCAGCCTGGGTGCCTCACCTGGGGCTTGAAAAGCCACCACGGTGCTGCTGCTGCCCAGGTCGATCGCGACGGTGCCCGCCATGGCTGACCCTTCTAGCGGGCTGCAGGGAGGGCTGACCTAAAGTCGTGGCATTCAGGAGTCTTCATGTACAGCGGCATCGACATCAACGCCAAGGAACTGGCCCAGCGCGGCGAGAGCTTGATTCGGCATGCCAGCAACCGTTACCTGACCACGGTGCGGATCGCCTATCGCGCCAAACAGCGCCGCTTTGACGATTTCGACGGACTGCTCGATGACGCCATGATCAAGCCCGTGCAGCGGGCGATCATTGAGCTCAGCGACGAGCAGGATCAACCGGACCTGCTGCCCGGCTGAGTTGGAGATTCAGGCTGGTCAGGGCTGGCGTTTGCGGATGGATCCGCAGCGTCAGCCCTTTGTCGTGCTTGTTGGCGGGCCTGACTGGGCGGTTGAACTGACCGCCGCAGAAGCCGCTCAGCTCCAGGCCGGGGTGCGTTGCCTGATCGAGCAATGTGCCGCCATCGCTGCGGTGCTGATGCCTGAGGAGACCCTTGAACTCGAGCACGCCAGTTCTGGGTTGTGGTTGCAACTCAACGGCTTTGCCGAGCGCTGGTCGCTGCGGTTTGTGTTGGAGCCTCAGCCAGCGGCCATGCACCCAGCACGGGGTGTTGAAGGGGGCTGGGATCAGGACGCGAGTGCTGCGTTTGCGGCCGCTTTGTTGGCGTTGCGGTTGCCGGCGGCCATGGGCAATCCCGCATGAGACGCCCCGCTGAGGTTGGCGCACATAAGCAGTGCTGATCACGGGTCGAGTTTTGCGTTTCCCCCAGAACCCGGCCCCGTTCTTCCCGGTTTTTCCACAGGCCGCCCGCGAAGCGTGCAGTGCTGGCCATGTGCCTGGGGAGAGCCTCGGATCGAGCGGGCGATCGCTTGACAAGACGATGCCGCTGCATAGCTCAGAGTGCCTGGGGCCGCCTGGTTGTTGAGGCAGCAGCAGCAGCCATGGGTCTCAGCCTGGGAATGCTGGCCCTGTGCTCCAGATCGGCTTGGTTGACGTCTTGGCAGCGATGTGGGGAACTGTTCTGTGTTGAGCGAATTGAGCAGGTGCATGCGCACACAGTTGGACGCTGAGATCACGGCCGCCGAGCAGGAGCTTCCAGGCCCTGATGCCGCTGAAGCCGGCGTGGTCAGCCTTAGGGCAGACGTGCCGGCAGGGTTGCTGGCGTCCATGCAGGCCTTCATCGAGTGCCACCCGAACTGGGACCAGTACCGCTTGGTTCAGGCTGCTTTGGCAGGGTTCCTGGTGCAGAACGGCAGCTCAAGCCGTGGCGTCACCCGTTGCTATCTGGCCAACCTGTTTCCTGGGCAGCGCAGCTTTCTGGCCTCGGGGACCCAGGAGCCGTAGGCGCCGGCAGAACAAACACCTGCCGATAGGCAGCCACCAAGGTGCAACACGCAAACGGCAGGGCCACAGCCAGGCCCACCAACAACAAAAAGCCAGCCAGCAGGATCAGGCCCACCACCAACAGCAGTCCTGCCGCCTGCAGCCAGTGGGGATCTGTGGCACGTCGGCCGCTGCGAAATGCCCTCAGCCCTGCCTGGTTGGCCAGCACGGTGATCGGCAGCAGCAGCACCTGATCCACCAGCACATAGATCACCACGCCCCAGGCGGCAAGCGTTGGCAACAGCGTGAGTCTGGGCAGCAGCAGCGCCATCACCCAGGAGCTGGCTTCACCGGCCTGCAGCGTCAGCGCCAGCAGCAGCAGCAACAGCAGCTGGCTCCAGGCCAGTCTCGCCATGCTGTTGGCATCGATGCGCAGCACTCGCCTCAAGCTCGGGGGCTGGCCATCGAGGGCCCGCTCAGCCCCGCGAATGAGCCCGGTCAACAGCCAGAAGCCACTGAATAGATAGGCCACCAGGGAGGCCCCAGCCAGCAGCAGCGCAGGTGTTGATGCTTGCGGCAGCCCGCGCTCCAGCAGGCCGCCGCTGCCGCGGTAGGCCAGCCAGCTGAGCAGATTCAGCCCGCCCAGCAGCACCGTGAATCCAACCAGCACCACGGCGTGACGCCGAAAGCCGGCCCAGCCCTCATCGACAGCACGGCGGATCGCAATCGGTTCAGAGGCAATCGGCCGCAACGCAGGCATGGTCAGACGAGCGGGCCCAGGAGCTCCAGCAAGCGAGCCGCGCTGGCGTCGCTCACCGGCAGGATCGAGAGGCGATTGCCGCGCCGCACCACAGCCAACTCGTCTTCGCTGAACTGCTGGCGCAAAGCATCAAGGCTGAGCAGCGCAGCAAAATGACCGAGATAGCGCAACCTCGCGCAGTCCCAGCGAGGTTTCTCGGTGCTTGAAGCCGGGTCGAAGTAATGGCTTTCAGGATCAAATTGCGAAGGATCAACGAGCTTGATCTCGCAGACCTCCATCAGCCCCACAATTCCTGGAGGGGCTGCGTTCGAGTGGTAGAAGAAGGCCCGGTCGCCAGCCGCCATCGTGCGCATGAAATTGCGCGCCTGATAATTGCGAATGCCGTCCCAGAGTGTTGTGCCTTCGCGCTTGAGATCATCGATGCTGTAGGCCTCGGGCTCACTTTTCATCAGCCAGTAGGCCATGGGCGTCGCCAGAAGGATTGCCTGCTAGACCCATGCTAATGGCTGTATCAAACCGCACACTGAGAGGTTGACGAGCCAGTCCTCATCAACACAATGAGCGTGCTCCTCTTGATTTTTAAGGCTTGATGCCGATGCAGTATGGACCCATCATTCAGAGCGGCAGCAAGGCCTTCGGGCGCAATGCTGCGGTGTTGATCGGTTTCACCGTTGTCTATTCGGTGGTGGCCGGTCTCCTTTATCTGGCCCTCAAGGAGGTGACCCTGGCCATCGCCACCAGCGAGTCCCCGTCCTGGACGCTGCTGGTCTCCTCACTGGCTTTGGCTGTGTTGAAGGTGCTGGTGCATCTGATCGGCAGCCTGGCTCTGGTCAATGGCGCCTTGATGGCGGCGCGGGGCCAGACCTTCCGCTTTGCCCAGCTGTTCAGCGAAACCCAGCAGCTCTTCAACATGCTCGGACTGCACGTGTTTGCCGCTGTCGCGGTCCTGGCAGGGCTCTTGGCCTTTGGCCTGCCCGGCGTTTACCTGTCAGTTGGGTACTGGCTGGCTGCCTTTTGGCTGGTGGACCGCAAGCAGTCCTTTCTCGATGCCATGGCCGGCTCGCGTCGCATGATCACGCCGCATTGGTTTGATGTGGCCGTTCTGCTGATCGTGGTCGGCTGCATTGCCGGTGTCGGCACGCTGGCGTTTGGCTTCGGGTTGCTTGTCACCACGCCTCTGGCGCTGTGCATCGCTGCGTCGGCCTACCTGCGTCTCAGCGAGGCGGGCTGAAACGCCTTGCTCCGGGTCGCTACAGGGCTGTGACCAGCTCGCGAAAGTGATCGCCCCGTTCTTCAAAGTTGCGGTACTGGTCGAAGCTGGCACACGCCGGTGAGAGCAGCACGGCCCGGCAGCCTGCGCTCCGGGCCGTTTCTGCTGCCAGAGGAACCGCTTGACTCAGCCCAGCGGCCCGCACAACGGTGCCGGAGTACTGGGCTTCGCGCAGGAGCGCTTCAAAGGTCTCCTGCGCTGAGCCAAACAGCACCACAGCCCGGCTCCAGCGTTGCAAGGCGGCGATCCAAGCGCTGGCATCACCGATCTTTGCTTCGCCGCCGGCCAGGACCACTACAGGCTCCTCAAGCGCCAGCAATGCAACTTCGGCTGCGTCGTAGTTGGTTGCCTTGCTGTCGTTGTAGTAGGTGATGCCGTCAACCTGCCGCAGCCGCTCGAGCCGATGCGGCACCCCAGGGAAACTGGCCAGTGCCGCTTCCATCTGCAGGCCGCTCAGCCCTGCTGCCAGCCCTGCCGCCACCGCCATCAGCATGTTCTGGCGGTTGTGCTCGCCCGGCATGTTGAGGCAGCGGGCATCCATCAGATCGATGGCTTCTCCTTGCTGCCGCATGACGATGCGGCCTGCCTCGATCCACAGCGAAGGGGTGATCCCCGCTGCGCACTGCTCAGGGGTCTTGGTGCTGACCCAGAACACCTGATCCCAGCTGGCAGCGTGGGCCTGCAGGTCGAGGTCATCGGCGTTGAGGATGCGCAGGCTGCTGCGCTCCAGCAGGCCCCGTTTGATGGCCCGGTAGGCGGCGACGCTGCCGTGACGCTCGAGATGGTCGGGGGTGAGGGTGGTCCAGATGCCGATGCGCGGCGCGATCTCCGCGCCGGCTTCGATCTGATAGCTGCTCAGCTCCATGACCAGCCAGTGCGGCTTGGGTCCCTGCCCCTGACAGCGCTGCAAGACCAGTTCCGCCGCCGAGTTGCCGACATTGCCGCCCATGGGCGCATCGCGTCCGCCCTGCTGCAGCACGTGGTGCACCAGATGGGTGACCGTGGTCTTGCCATTGGTTCCGGTGATGCCGATCCACGGCACGTCGCCGCTGGCACGCCAGGCTGGAACCACCTCGCCGTGCACGGCGACCCCCCGCTGCCGCAGCTCCACCAGCAGCGGATGATCCCAGCGCATCCCGGGGCTCACCACCACCGCGCCAGGTCGTAGGTCAAGGGCATCGAGCGCTTCTGCCGTGAGCTCGACGCCGAGGCTGACGTCGATGCCTTCAGCTCGCAGCGCATTGGCTTGGCGCTCCAGCGCATCGTTGCGCTGCGCTTCGAGCAGCTTGACCGGATGGCCCTGGCCGGCCAGCAGGCGCGCGGCGCCGATGCCCGATCGCCCCAGCCCGATCACAAGCTGCAGATCGGTTGCGCTGGAGGGCATCTGAACAATCGTATGGGCGATACTGGAATCGAACCAGTGACTCCTACCGTGTCAAGGTAGTGCTCTACCTCTGAGCTAATCGCCCGGGCTGGATGGCTGCGGGGCAGCAACCCGACAGGCGCAACCTAGCAGCGCGCCTCGCCCAGCCTCGCTCGCTTTGATCAGCGGCGCACCAAGGCGACGCGCCAGCGATTTTTCTGGGTCAGTTCGGCCTGCTCGAGCACCAGTTCGCCACGGTTCTGCAGTTGCACGCGATCGCCGCAGCGCAGTTCCTTGCTTGGGCTGCTGGCCGGCTCCCAGTTGATGCGCACAGCTCCACTGCGGATCAATGCAGCCATGCGGCTTCGCGAGAGGCCAAAGCCAGCCGAACCCACCGCATCGAGTCTCAGTGAAGCTTCGACGCTGCTGAAGCGCCGCGGCTGACGGGCGGGCGGGGGCTGCAGCTCCGCCAGCGGTCGCAGCTGTATGCGCGTCTCGACACTGCGCACGTTGAGGCTTGTGCCATCGAGGTGTTGCACGCTGACGCCAAGGGCAACGCCCTGGGCACCGCGATCACCACGCAGCCACAGATCGCCCAGTGCCTCAGCCGCCACGCCGCAGTCGTGCAGGGCCTGGCGGAACTCGTCGGGTTCGCTCGGGTCAAACAGGAAGTTGCCGAGCAGCTCCAGGCCGACCAGATCGTCTGGTTCTGTGTTCTCTGGCTCAACGCCGGCATGGCAGAGCAGCAGGCGCTGACGTTCGGCCCCGGCAAAGCCGCCCCAGCGTTGCAGGCGCAGATCGCTGAGTTGACTCAGACTTGCGATGGCACGCTCCTGGGAGCCGCCATCGAGAAAGCCGCTCCATTGGGGTTGCCAGCTGCGCTGGGCGGCTTCGGCCAGGGCCAATAACGCGCTGCTCTGCATCAGTCGTCGCCCAGGCGCACCACAGCCAGCGGGCGCACCTGTTGCAGCACGCTCCAGGGCATCTCGGCGCCGGCAACCGTCTCGGCCAGCAGCAGCCAGTTGCCCTCATCGAGGCGGTTGCGCAGGCTGCGCAGGCGGTCGTCCTCGCTTGAGCTGACGCTGGCCGCAGCTGCAAAACTGCCCATCCAGCCCGACAGCATCCCGGCGACACCGCCGAGCAGGTGCTGGCTCCAGGCACCGGCGAAGGCAAAGGTGTCGAGGTCGGTGATGTACGTGAAGGTGAGCCCAGCCACAAAGCCGAAGGGGATGAGCCACAGGGCCATGCGCCGCTGCCGCAGCTTGCGCTTGCTGGCCGGGTTGAGCGCATCGACGCGCTCCAGCGGTGTTTCACCGTCGCCAATGCACACCAGCTGAGCCAAGGCCGGTGTGGTTTGGCTCAGCAGCGCTTGCAGCTGCTCGAGTTGCTCGCGCTGTTTGAGCACCACAGCCACCCGTGTTGACAAGGTTCAAGCCCGTTCGTGAGGGTCTGATTCTCGCTGCTCACTACACTGCACCGCCGGCCCTTTCTCCGCCGCGCCGGGCATGCCCAAGGTTCTTGTTTCCGATCCCATTGACCAGAGCGGGATCGACATCCTGTCTCAGGTGGCACAGGTGGATGTGCGCACCGGGTTGCCTGCCGCCGAACTGGCGCAGATCATCGGCGAGTACGACGCCCTGATGATCCGCTCGGGCACCCAGGTGACCGCTGAGATCATTGCTGCCGCAGGCAAGCTGCGCATCATCGGCCGCGCCGGTGTGGGTGTCGACAACGTCGATGTGCCGGCCGCCACCAAGCGCGGCGTGCTGGTGGTCAACTCGCCCGAGGGCAACACCATCGCCGCCGCCGAGCATGCCCTGGCGCTGATGCTCTCGCTGTCGCGGCACGTGCCCCATGCCCATGCCAGCACCATGGCGGGCGGTTGGGACCGCAAGACCTACGTCGGCAACGAGCTCTACAAAAAGAAGCTCGGCGTTGTTGGTCTGGGCAAGATCGGCTCCCATGTGGCGCGGGTGGCGCGGGCCATGGGGATGGAGGTGCTGGCCTACGACCCCTTTGTGTCTGCTGAGCGCGCCCAGCAGATGCAGGTGCGGCTGTTGCCTCTCAAGGAGCTGTTCGCCGAGGCTGACTATGTGAGCCTGCACCTGCCACGCACGCCCGAGACCGAAAACCTGGTCAACGCTGAGCTGCTGCGCACCATGAAGCCCACGTCGCGCCTGGTCAACTGCGCCCGCGGCGGCATTGTTGATGAGGCTGCCCTGGCGGCGGCCGTTGAGGCCGGCACCATCGCCGGCGCCGCCCTCGATGTGTACGCCAAGGAGCCGCTGGTGGCCGATTCGCCCCTGCGCGGCGTCAGCGAACGCCTGATTCTCACGCCGCATCTGGGTGCCTCCACCGAAGAGGCGCAGGAAAACGTGGCCATTGACGTGGCCGAGCAGATTCGCGACGTGCTGCTGGGTCTGCCGGCACGCAGCGCCGTCAACATTCCGGGCCTGAGCTCGGAGGTCATGGAGCAGCTCAAGCCCCATTTGCAGCTGGCCGAGACCCTGGGTCAGCTGGTGAGTCAGTTGGGTGGCGGCGCCATCAACGAGCTCGAGGTGCGCCTGCAGGGCGACTTTGCCGAGCATCCGGCCCAGCCCCTGGTGGTGGCCGCGCTCAAAGGGGTGCTGTCGACAGCCCTGGGCGACAGCATCAACTACGTGAACGCCAGTCTGGAGGCCAAGGAGCGCGGCATCCATGTCCTCGAGGTCAAGGACGATGCCTCGCGCGATTTTGCCGGCGGGTCGCTGCAGCTGGTCTGCCGCGGGCCCCAGGGCAGCCACAGCGTGACCGGCGCGGTGTTTGCCGATGGCGAGCTGCGGGTGGTCACCATTGATGAGTTCCCCGTCAACGTGGCGCCCAGCCGCCACATGCTGTTCACCCGTCACCGCGACATGCCGGGGATCATTGGCCAGCTGGGGTCCCTGCTGGGTGAGCACAACGTCAACATCGCCTCGATGCAGGTGGGTCGCCGCATCGTGCGCGGAGATGCGGTGATGGTGCTCAGCATCGATGATCCGATTCCTGCTGACCTGCTGGCCTCGATTCATGCGATCAGCGGCATTCAGCAGGCCCACCCGGTCACCCTCTGATGGGGCTCACCTGGTGGCGGCTCGAGATGGCCGCCCCGGCCGAACTCGAGGAATCGCTGCTGTGGAAGCTGCCGCAGCTGGGCATCCATCGGGTGGCGATGCAGCACAAACCAGACGCACCCGCCCAGCGCCAGTTGGTGGCTTGGCTGCCGGCCAGCGAGTGGCCCGCCGCCGAGCGCGCCAGCCTGGAGCAGTCGCTCACCCCGCTTGCTGAAACCTTTGGGTTGCCGTTGCCTGTGTTGCGGTGGCAGGAGCTGCCCGATGAGGACTGGAGCCTCAGCTGGAAGCAGCATTGGCAGCCCGATCCCGTTGGGGATCGGCTGTTGATCCTGCCCGCCTGGCTCGATTGTCCGAGCGAGCACGCCGATCGCCTCTGCATCCGCATGGATCCCGGCAGCGCCTTTGGGACCGGCAGCCATCCCACCACCCGGCTGTGCCTCGAAGCGCTGGAGGCCCTTTGCGCCGAGCGCGGCGGATCCCTCGAGGGCCTGCACGTGGCCGATCTGGGGTGTGGCAGCGGCGTGCTGGGTCTGGCGGCGCTGCGGCTTGGGGCCAAGGCCGTGGCCGCGGCTGACACCGACTCGCTGGCTCTCAGAGCCACCACAGCCAATGCCGCGCTCAATGCGCTGGACCTGCAGCTGGAGGTCGTCCAGGGTTCGGCAGAGGCCCTGGCGCAGCAGCTGCAGGGCCAGCCCGCCGATCTGTTGCTCTGCAACATCCTGGCGCCGGTGATCGAGGCCCTTGCTCCCAGCTTTGCTGCGCTGCTGAGTCCCCAGGGCGTGGGCCTGCTCAGCGGCTTGCTGGTGGAGCAGGCGCCAAGGCTTCAACAGGTTTTGGCAGATCTGGGCTGGCAGGCCACTTTGGCGGCGCAGAACGGGGCCTGGGGACTGCTGGTGTTACATAAGTCACGCTGATCGGTGATCAGCGTTTGATTGGGCTTCCCGGCATCAGCGTCCAAAAACACCTGGAATGGCCTGCGGCGGATGTATGAAGGGCGGGTCCTACAGGCCCGGTTTCCGGGTGCCTGTGAGCCCCAATCCTTTTCATGGCTTCCTACAAGGTCACCCTCATCAGCGAGAGCGAAGGCCTCAACAAGACCATCGAGGTTCCCGACGATCAGTACATCCTTGATGCTGCTGAAGAGCAGGGCATCGACCTGCCCTACTCCTGCCGCGCTGGCGCCTGCTCCACCTGTGCCGGCAAGCTCACCGCTGGCACCGTCGACCAGAGCGATCAGAGCTTCCTGGACGACGACCAGATCGAAGCTGGTTTCGTGCTGACCTGCGTGGCCTACCCCACCAGCGATTGCACCATCAAGACCCACGCTGAAGAAGAGCTTTACTGAGCGCTTTGGCAGCTGACGTGGCGGATTGTTGAACGGGCCCAGCCTGTCTTGATCCGCCCCAGACGTTTTGCCACCCTTCGGGGTGGCTTTTTGATGGCCACCGGCACCGTTCATGGTTCAACACCTGCTCCTTCCCGGCAGCGAGCACACCAGCCCCGGGGGGCAGTACAGCTACAGGGTGCTGGGACCCTGTTGCCGCCTGTTTGATCGCGAAGAGCTGCCCTGGCCGTGCTGCCGCCTGGCCTGGCGCAGCAAGGAGCCCAGCTGGCGTCGCGTCGGTCGTCGCTTTGTGGCCGACCTGGCTGCGCGCCGCTGCCCGTCCTATGCGGTCGAGCTGCTGCAGCCGGGCACGCGAGCGACCCGCACGGTGATCACCCTGTTTTCACAGAGGCTCTCGGCAGAACTGCAGGAGTGGTGGTACAGCAAGCAGCCGGCTTCGCTGGAGCCAGGCAATGACCAGCCCCCGCTTGCCGAATCACAGGTGGCCTGAGGCCTGACCTGGCGCCCGTGGCCCAAACAAAAACCCCGCCTGTGGGACGGGGCTTTCTGGCCAATGACGCGCGATGGTCACTGATGCGGGCGACTGATCAGAAGTAGATCTTGCCGCCGCCCCACTGGATGCCCTGCACCTTGGGGGCCACCAGGATGTAGCCGGCCATCAGGCGCAGATCGTTGTCGTCGAGATCGCGCATCTTCACAAACACATCGCTGCTGCGCAGGCTGGGGTGCACATCGGCGATCGAATATTCGCCGTCGTAGGAGGTCGGATCCTTCATGTAGTCGACCAGGGCTTCGACGTTGTCGCGGGCTGGCGTCGCCAGGGCCAGGGTCTCAGGGTCGAGGCCCACGTTCTGGTTGGTCTTGGTGATGCCGCCGGCATGGCATTCACCGCAGCTGTTGTTGAACAGCTTGCGGCCGCTCTTGATCTCCTGTTCGCTGAAGGTCACTTCGGTGCCATCAGGATTGGCAGGCACCGTGAGCTGATCGGCGCTCCACTGGGCAGCGAGGGCTTCACCGCCAAATCCGGTGACGAGCAGCAGAGCCAGGGGCAGGACCAGCAGAAGGCGGCCAAGGGCGCACAGAGCGGTCGAAACGAGACGGGCCATGGGAGAAGCCTGAACGGTGTTCTTGTATCACGGCGGAAGGGGGCGCCGGGCCAGAAACACGCGAACTGTTGCAGGCCTACTCAGGCTGCTGCCCGGGTTCATCGCTCTCGCAAGGCAGCACGTCAATGCTCAGGAAATCTTTGGCGACCGTGGTGTTGGCAAAGATGGTTTGTGCTTCGGCCACCAGATCGTCAGGGGTCATCGGATTCCCCGGCATGTAGCGAGGGCTCAGATGCGTCAGCACCAGCTGCTTGACGCCGGCCTCGAGGGCCGTCTGGGCGGCCATCGTGCTGGTCGAGTGCTGCCTGGCAATCGCCAGTTCGGCTTCGCTGTGGCAAAAGGTGCTCTCGTGGATCAGCAGATCGGCCCCCTGGGCGAGTTGCACCGCGGCTTCCGAGAACACGGTGTCGGTGCAGTACACGACGCTGGCGCCAGGACGCTCAGGGCCGGTCAGGCTGGCGCCATTGATGATGCGGCCATCGTCCAGGGTGACCGTGCGGCCGGCCTTGAGTTCGCCGTAGATCGGGCCCGGGGGGATGCCGAGCTCCTTGGCCTTGGCGATGTCAAAGCGGCCAGCCCTGGTTTTTTGATCGACCCGGTAGGCGTAGGCCGGTACCCGGTGGGTCAACGGCGCGCAGCGCACCTGCAGGTCGTCGTCTTCAAAGACCAGGGCGCCGCTGGCGGCGGCCTGGCGCACCTTGTGGCTGCGCAGCGGGTAGCCGATGCGGGTCGAGCTGGTACGCAGCACCCCTTCGAGGTAGTCGCGCAGCAGATCGGGCCCATAAAGATCGATGCCCGGGCAGCTCCCCGCCAAGCCAAGGCTGGCGAGCAGCCCTGGTAGGCCGAACACGTGGTCGCCGTGCATGTGGGTGATGAAGATGCGCCGCAGCTGGCTCACCCGCAGCTCACTGCGCAGGAACTGGTGCTGGGTGCCTTCGCCACAATCAAACAGCCACAGCTCGCTGCGCTGCGGCAGGCGCAGGGCCACGGCCGAGACGTTGCGGCCGCGGGTCGGCACGCCCGAACTGGTGCCCAGAAAGGTGACCTGCACGCCCTGACCGCCTCTGGCGCATGCTGCCACGGCCGACACAATGGGGCGATGCGCGTTGCCTGGCTGAAGCTGTTGCGGGTTGTGCCCGTGGCCCTTGTGGCGCCTGGCTTTGTCGCGGCTGGACTTGGCCCCAGCGTGGCGGCAGCCGCTGAGTTGACCTTGCCCCAGGTGCTGGGTCCGGTGGCCATCAATGCGGCCTCAGCGACCAGTGATCCTGAGTTGCGCGTGTTGCTGCAGCAGGATCAAGAGATTCAGATTGAGTCCAGCGCTCAGCCGCTGCTGCTACGCGGCGCTGACGGCAGCCGCCTTGGCACGCTGGAGCCAGGTCAACCGGTGCGGCTTGGGCTCGATGGCTCGAGTCCCACCGGGCTGCTGCTCAGCTGGCCGGCAGGCCAGCCGATGGTGGTCAGCGAGCTGTGGCTTGAGCCCGCAGCCCCCGAAGCCCTGATCACCCTGCAGCAACGCCTGTTTCGCGGCCGGCTGCGGGTGCTGCGCCAGGGCGACAAGCTCCTGGCCATCAACCATGTGGCTCTTGAGGCCTATCTGCCCAGTGTGGTGGGCAGCGAGATGCCCCCCAGCTGGCCCCAGTCCGCCTTGCGGGCCCAGGCGGTTGCGGCACGCACCTACGCCCTGCGGCAGCGGCGCAGCCAGGAGCCCTTTGATCTGCGGGCCACCGTGGCCAGCCAGGTCTACAAGGGTGTGGGCGGTGAGACCCCATCCACCCGTGAGGCGGTCGAGGCCACCCGCGGCCAGGTGCTGACCTATCAGGGCGCGTTGATTGAGGCGGTGTTTCACAGCAGCAGTGGCGGTAGCACCGAAGCCAGCGGCGAACTGTGGGCGCAGCAGTTGCCCTATCTGGTGCCGGTTCCCGACTTTGATGAACACTCCCCTGTGCGCAGCTGGCAAGAGCGTTTTGATGCCAGCCAGTTGCGGGAACGCTTCCCCGAAACCGGTGGTCTTTGGACGCTGCAGGTGACCTCCCGCAGCAGCAGCGGCAGGGTGCGCCAGCTGCGTCTTGAGGGGCCCCGCGGCGTGTTGAACCTGAGCGGGGCAGAGCTGCGCCAACGCCTGGCGCTGCGCAGCACCTGGATCGAGCTGGAGCTGCTGTTGCCAGCTCCCTCGGCCGCTGCTCCAGCTGCTCTCAAGAGTCCCGATGGTGCGTTGGCCGGCAGCCTGGAGCCACCGATGCCGCCACCGCTGCTGCCACCAAGCGCGATGCCGTTGCTGCTGCAGAGCGCGGCCTCGGCCGCTGAGCTCCCGCTGGCCGCGTTGCTGATTCGCGGCCGCGGCTTTGGCCACGGCATTGGCATGAGCCAATGGGGCGCCCACGGTTTGGCCCAGCGCGGTGCCAGCTACACCGCCATCTTGCGCCACTACTACCCGGGGACCCAGATCAATGCCTACCGCGATCCCTGAGCTGGCGCCCCAGGTGCTGCCTGATGCGGCAGCGGTGGCCGAGCGGGTGGCCTCGTTGCTGCTCAAGACCAGGCTGGAGCAGCCTGGGCGCCCCCTTGGACTGGCCACTGGCCGCACCATGGAGCCGGTCTATGCGGCCTTGCGGCTGCGTCTGAACGCCCTGAGCGCCCCTGAGCGCGAGCACGTGCGTCGCGGGTGGCAGAGCTTCAACCTCGATGAGTACGTGGGCCTGGGTCCTGACGATCACACCTCGTTTGCTGCGGCCATGCAGCGGCAGCTCACGCAGCCCCTGGGGCTTGATCCGGCGCAGGTGCATCTGCCCAATGGCCTCGCCAGTGATCCGCTGGCAGAGGCCCGCCGCTACGGCGCCCAGGTTGCAGCCGCTGGCGGCATCGGGCTGCAGCTGCTGGGTCTTGGTCTCAATGGTCATGTGGGCTTCAACGAGCCGCCGTGTCCTCCCGAGGCCGCCTGCCGCTGCCTGGTGCTGAGCGATCAGACCCGTCAGCAAAACGCAGCGGGCTTCGGCGGCGACCCGCAGAACGTGCCGCGGCGTGCGATCACCCTGGGGCTGGCCGAGATCCTGGCTGCTGATGCCTTGGTCCTGGTCGTCACGGGTTCTGCCAAAACCGCCGTGCTGCGGCGCTTGTTGCAGGAGCAGCCCAATGCAGGGCTGCCGGCGAGCTGGCTCAGGGGGCATCCGCGCTTGACCCTGTTGGTTGATGCGGCGGCCTGGCCTGGCTGATCAGGCTTCAAGCAACGTCTCATCGGCGCTGAGGTTGGACGCGACGGTACGCACGTCATCGAGCGACTCCAGCGCATCAAGCAGCCTCAGGCATTGGTGCAGCAGCTCGCTCTCGTGCAGTTCACAGTGGCTCAGGCTCACCCAGCGGTGTTCCCAGCTGCGCACCGGCAGATCGAGCTGCTGCAGCCGCTCCTGCAGCCGCTGCAGATCGGCAAAGCCTGCTTGCACCTCGGCGTGGGTGGGGCTCAGCAGCTCGTAGCCCACGACGGCAGGTCCACCGCTGTCTTCCAGGCTCAAGAGTTGCTCGAGCAGAACCTCTTCGCTCAGGCATGGTTGCTCTGACTGAAAACGACCCTGCGCAAGGCCCTGCCAGGCCAGCAGCACCACCGAGCGGTGCTCAAACAGATACCCGACGCAGCCGGTCTCACCCAGTCGGCCGCCGTGCTTGCTGAAGGCCAGGCGCAGGTCGGCCGCGGTGCGGTTGCGGTTGTCGGTGAAGGCTTCCACCAACACAGCCACACCGCCAGGGCCATAGCCCTCGTAGCGCACCGCCTCAAACTGCTCGCCGCCGCCTTGCCCCTGGCCCGAGCCCTTGGCGATGGCTCGCTCGATGTTGGCGTTGGGAACGCCGGCAGCCTTGGCCTTTTCAATGGCGGTGCGCAGTTGGAAGTTGCCGCTTGGATCAGCGCCGCTGCGTGCCGCCACCATGATTTCGCGGCCCAGGCGTGTGAACACGGCGCCGCGTTTGGCGTCGACGACGGCTTTGGTGCGCTTGATCTGGGCCCATTTGCTGTGGCCGGCCATGGCCTCAACCCGCCGCGTCTTTGACCAGTTTCGGCTGCAACTGCTCGCTGCCGCTGGCCATTGCGATGCCTGCCCAGTCCCCCTGGGGACCTGTGATCACCACGCTCTGGCCGTCTGGCCAGGGACGGCTCGCTGGCAGTTGACGACCGCAGCGCCAGTCGGTGAGTTGCGCCGTGCTCAGCTGCTGCTTGGGCAGGTGCTGCAGCGCCTCTAAGGGATCCAGGAGCGCCGGTGGGGCTGTGCTCTCCAGCGCCTCCCAGCGCACCGCCTGCTCGAGGCTGAAGCCCAGCGCTGCTGTGCGCCGCAGGCTCGCCAGCGCTCCCCCGCAGCCCAGGGCCTCGCCCAGATCACGCGCCAGAGCGCGGATGTAGGTCCCGGCCGAGCAGCGCACGTCAAGCTCCAGTTGGCTGTGCCGCGGGTCCCAGCTCAGCAGTTCCAGGTGATCGATCTGCACCCTGCGAGCAGCCAGGGTCAGCGTTTCGCCGCGGCGGACCCGCTGGTAAGCCCGTTGACCGTTCACATGCACGGCCGAGACCTGCGGCGGCACCTGCTCGATGCTGCCGCGAAAGGCCGTCAGCGCCTGCTCCAGGCGCATCTGATCGAGCCCGGTGGGCAGTCCCTGGCGCGTGAGCACCTCGCCGTCCAGGTCGTCTGTGCTGGTGGTGAGCCCCAGCTGCACCACCCCTCGGTAGGTCTTGTCGCCCGCGAGATAGGGCAGCAGCCGGGTGGCCGCCCCCAGGGCGATCGGCAACACGCCTGTGACAGCAGGGTCCAGGGTGCCGCCATGGCCCACCCGCTTGAGGCCATAGACGCGCCGCACCCGGCTCACGCAGCTGTGGGAGCTGAGGCCCGCGGGCTTGTCGAGCACCAGGAAACCGCAGGTCATCAATCGGGGTGCACGGGGGCGGTGGGTGGCGCGCCGCAGCTGGGCCCGTCAACCTGATCCGAGTGTGCTCGATGGACTGTGACTGCCTCGCTGCAGCAACGCCGCGATCTGGCCTTTCTGGTGCTCTCGGGGTTGTTTCTGGGCACCATGGCGATGCTCAACATTTTGGGCCTGACCCGCTTTCTGCAGCTGGGCTCGATCGGACCCTGGCCTCTGGTGGTGGCCGTGGGTGCGTTGCCCTATCCGCTCACGTTTTTGTGCACCGATCTGATCAGCGAGATCTGGGGCGAGGACAAGGCCAGCCAGCTGGTCTGGGTCGGCCTGCTGCTCAACGGTTGGATCGTGCTGATCCTGTGGCTCGGTGGCGTTCTGCCCGGGATCAGTGGGCCTGCTGCCGATGCCACCTTCTTTGAAGTGCGGCGCCTCGCCTTCGGGGCCGTGGGAGCTTCGATGGTGGCCTATCTGGCCGCCCAGTTCACCGATGTTCGCCTGTTCCATTTCTGGAAGCGCTTCAGCGGCGGCAAGGCTCTGTGGCTGCGCAACAACGGCTCCACCTTGGTCAGTCAACTGGTGGACACCACGGCTGTTGTGCTGATCAGCCATTACGGCAGCCATGTGCTGCCGGTGTGCCCCGAGCTGCCGGTTGTGCCCCAGTTGCTTGGCTTCATCGGTAGTGGCTACCTGTTCAAGGCGCTGGCGGCGCTTGCCGATACGTTGCCGTTCTACTGGCTGACCGGCTGGTTGCGCCGCTGGCTTGAGGTGCCGGGCGAGGGGGCCGAGCTCGGCTGAACCGGCCTCTGCGTAGGTTGAGCCGGTCCCTGCGCAGCCCCGGTGAGCAGCAGCCCCACCAGCACCGAGTCCATGCAGCCGGGCTCAGCCGATCTGAGTCTTGAGGCCTTCATGGCCAGCGGGTTTGATCTACTGGCGCAGTTGGCCCGCTATCTGGGGTGCAGCCCGGCACACCTGCGTGAGCGCTTGCCGAGCAGCACCGATGAGCTGGCAGCGCTGCACCCCGGGGCCTTTGACCCCGAGCGGGCCGGCAGCTTTTACGAAGACACCGTGGGGACCAGCCATCTGCTGGAACTGGCCGCCTGGCATCTGGGAAGTCGGGATTACATCGCTGACACCCTGCGCCTGCAGCAGCGCTTTGCCTGTGGCACGGTGCTCGATTTTGGCGGTGGCATTGGCAGTCATGCCCTTGCCGCAGCAGCCCTTCCCGCCGTTGATGCGGTCTGGTACGTCGATCTGAATCCCCACAACCGGGCATTTGTCAGCCAGCGGGCCCAGGAGTTTGGACTTTCAGAACGGCTGAAGTGCTGCCGCGATCTTGATGATCCGTCGTTGCCGCAACGTTTTGACACCCTGGTCTGCCTTGATGTGCTTGAGCATCTGGCCGATCCAGCGGGTCAGCTCGAGCAGTTTGCTGAGCGCATGGCACCTTCGGCAACGGCGCTGCTCAACTGGTATTTCTTCAAAGGGTTCGCTGGCGAATACCCCTTTCATTTTGATGAACCGGCTCTGGTCGAGCGGTTCTTTCGCACGCTTCAGAGCCGTTTTCTCGAGGTGTTTCACCCGTATCTGATCACCACCCGCGCCTACCGGCTGATGGCTTGATCAGGGCACTCAACCAGCGACACAGCAAAAAACCGGCACCCCCTGGGCGCCGGTTCATAGGGTGAACGCAACGCTTGAGCGCGCTGGGCTCAGGCGACCGCCACGTTGATGCGCTTGCGGCTGCGCAGGCCGCGTTTGATGGTGTCGAAATTGACCACCCCATCAACCAGGGCAAAGAGGGTGTCATCGGAGCCGCGCCCCACATTGACCCCGGGCAGCACCGACGTGCCGCGCTGGCGAATGAGGATGGAACCGGCGCTGACGGCTTCACCGCCGTAGCGCTTGACGCCCAGACGCTTGGCGTTGGAATCACGGCCGTTGCGGGTCGAACCTGTGCCTTTCTTGTGGGCCATGGGGAATTAGCGGTTGGGAAACGACGAAAAGGGTTGGGTTCAGCTCTTGGCGCCGGTGATGGCTTCGACCATCACACGGGTGAGCTCCTGGCGGTGACCGTTCTTACGACGGGTCTTCTTCTTGGGGCGCATCTTGTACACGATCACCTTGGGACCGCGGCGATGCTCCAGCACCTTGACGGTCACGCTGGCGCCTTTGACGTAGGGCTGCCCAAGGGTGGTCTTGCCAGCCTGGTTGAGCAGCAGAACCTTGTCGAGTGAGACGGTGCTGCCGACCTCGACACTGAGACGATCGAGGTCGTAGTACCGCTGGGCCTGAAGCCAAAATTGCTGGCCTGAGGCCTCAACAATGGCGTAGCCAGCATCACCGGCTTCAGCCTTGCTGGCCGAAGCAGCCTTGCTCTGACTGGCGGTTTTAGCGGCTGACTTGGCAGGCGCTTTGTCGGCGGCAGCGTCTTTGGAGGATGCAGGACTCATGGCAGGCATGGGGGCGGGCAGGCTGGATTCCCAGACCCCTTCAGGCGGAGCAGTGGACAACGGATGGTCAACTGAGCCCGAGACGGGTTTGGGATTCCGATTTGGCCTGACGCGCGCAATCGGAAGACAAACAACAATCTTCGAGCTTTGCCTCTCCTTTCGTCAACATTTGGAGGCACACCTTCGGCGGAATCCTCGCCCTGTCCATGCCGGAGCCCCATCTCACGCTTGCCTCGTTGGTGGTCGACCCGCGCCTGCAGCAAGCCTGCGGCGTCTGGCTCAAGGGTGGTCGCTACCAACTGTTGCCGCCACCGTCCAGTCTGGTTGGCGGCACGCTTTCAACGGCTGAGCTTGAGCAACTGCTCGATCAGGTCGATGCGGTGTTGATCGAAGACGGCGTGCTCCCCCAGCCGGCTGTGGCCCACCTGCTGGCCCGGGGCATGCGTCTGCCAGCGGTCGTGATCGGAGCTGTGAGTGGCCGACTCACTTATCACGAGGGAGAAGTTCATCTGCCGCCCGATCAGCTCGAGCAGCTCACCTACAGCCTCGATGCAGCCTTTGCCAGGGTGCTCAGCCAGGAATTGCAGGGTATTAGCGGCGGCAATGGAGACCGCCAGGACGAGCTGTCCGAGGGCTGGAAGCTCGGTAACCGTCTGAAGGAACGCCTGGGCCTGCTGGGCGTGTTTTACAAGCGCGATCCAGATCGCTTTCTGCGCCAGTTGGCCGAGGGGGAACGCCGCGACCTGCTCGATTCGCTTGAGCGCACCTACAGGGATCTTCTGCTGAGCTACTTCCGCGATCCGGCAGCCGCAAACCAGGCCCTGGAGAGCTTTGTGAATACCGCCTTTTTCAGTGATCTGCCGATCACCAAAACGGTGGAAATTCACATGAATCTGATTGACGGTTTCTCCAAACAGCTCAAGCTGGAGGGACACCGTACCGAGTTCCTCCAGGACTACCGCCTCGCCCTGCTCGATGTGATGGCGCACCTCTGCGAGATGTACAGGCGTTCGATCCCCGCTGATGCCCCCATCGCCTTGTCCGCCACCAGCGGAACTGAGGTCCTCTCCTAAGCCCTGAGCACCATGAGCCCTCGCAAGACCTACATCCTCAAGCTCTACGTCGCCGGCAACACGCCCAACTCGATGCGGGCGCTGAAAACCCTGCGCAACATTCTCGATACGGAATTTCGCGGAGTGTATGCGCTCAAGGTGATCGATGTGCTCAAGAATCCTCAGCTCGCTGAGGAAGACAAAATTCTGGCGACGCCCACGCTGGCCAAGATTTTGCCGCCGCCGGTGCGCCGCATCATTGGTGATCTCTCTGATCGTGAACGGGTTCTGATCGGACTTGACCTGCTCTATGAAGAGCTCACCGAAGAGGGTCTGGCTGCTGATCCCCTGGCGGAGCCAGGTTTGGATCCGCCGGGAGCCGGACCCTGAAGCTCTCCTTGCCGCCCGTGGCTGACTCCACGGGATGTCTCGGCTGATCGTCTCTTCTGTTTCAACACTTCTTTCTCGGTTCCAAGGCAGCTGCCATGACAACGCAGGATCCAACCCCCACCCAGCCGCCGCTCCTGCAGGTGCAGAAGTTGCCCACGGCGATCGAGGGTTTCGATGACATCTGCCATGGCGGCCTGCCGATCGGGCGCTCAACCCTGATCAGCGGCACCTCGGGCACCGGCAAGACGGTGTTTTCGCTGAACTTCCTCTACAACGGCATCCGCCAGTTCAACGAGCCCGGCATCTTCGTCACCTTCGAAGAGTCGCCGCTCGACATCCTGCGCAACGCCGCCAGCTTCGGCTGGAACCTGCAGGAGATGGTGGAGCAGGACAAGCTGTTCCTGCTCGACGCTTCGCCCGACCCGGAAGGCCAGGACGTGGCCGGCAGCTTTGATCTGTCGGGCCTGATCGAGCGGATCAACTACGCGATCCGCAAATACAAGGCGCGCCGGGTGGCGATCGACTCGATCACCGCGGTGTTCCAGCAGTACGACGCCGTCTCGGTGGTGCGGCGCGAGATCTTCCGCCTTATCGCCAGGCTCAAGGAGATCGGTGTCACCACGGTGATGACCACCGAGCGCATCGACGAATACGGCCCGATCGCCCGCTACGGCGTCGAGGAGTTCGTCAGCGACAACGTCGTGATCCTGCGCAACGTGCTCGAGGGTGAACGGCGCCGGCGCACGGTCGAGATCCTCAAATTGCGGGGCACCACCCACATGAAGGGGGAGTTCCCCTTCACCATGGGCGCCCATGGCATGAGCGTGTTCCCGCTCGGGGCCATGCGCCTCACCCAGCGCAGCTCGAACGTGCGCCTGAGCAGCGGGGTGCCGCGGCTCGACGAGATGTGCGGCGGCGGTTTCTTCAAGGATTCGATCATCCTGGCCACCGGCGCCACCGGCACCGGCAAGACCCTGCTGGTCTCCAAATTTGTGGAGGACGCCTGCCGCTCCAAGGAGCGGGCGATTCTGTTTGCCTACGAGGAATCGCGCGCCCAGCTGCTGCGCAACGCCACCAGCTGGGGCATCGACTTTGAGCAGATGGAGCAGGACGGCCTGCTCAAGATCATCTGCGCCTACCCCGAGTCAACGGGCCTTGAGGATCACCTGCAGATCATCAAGACCGAGATCAGCCAGTTCAAGCCCTCGCGCATGGCGATCGACTCCCTTTCAGCCCTGGCCCGCGGCGTGAGCCACAACGCCTTTCGCCAGTTTGTGATCGGCGTGACCGGCTATGCCAAGCAGGAGGAGATCGCCGGCTTCTTCACGAACACGTCTGAAGAGTTCATGGGCAGCCACTCGATCACCGACTCGCACATCTCGACGATCACCGACACGATTCTGCTGCTGCAGTACGTCGAGATCCGCGGCGAGATGGCCCGCGCCCTCAATGTGTTCAAGATGCGCGGCTCGTGGCATGACAAGGGCATCCGCGAGTTCGTGATCACCAGCAACGGCCCTGAGATCAAGGACAGCTTCTCGAACTTCGAGCGCATCATTTCGGGCGTGCCGCACCGCGTCACCACCGACGAGCGCAGCGAACTCTCACGCATTGTGAGAGGGGTTGCTGACGACAGCTGAGGCCTGGACCTCGGCTGGGTTGCTCTGGCGGCGCTCGGCCATCAACCTGAGCTCATCGGCATCGGCCCCTTCGAGGGGCAGGTCAAACCAGAAGGTGGTCCCGACCCCTGGCTCACTCGCCATCTGGATGTGGCTGCCGTGCTTGTCAAGGATCCCCCGCACGATCGACAGGCCCAGTCCAGTGCCGGCCTCGGTGTGCACGGCGTTCTCCACCCGAAAGAAGCGCTCGAAAATGCGCTCTTGATCGGGAGCGGCAATCCCGCAGCCGCTGTCGGCAACCTCAACGCGCAGCTTGGGCAGCGGTGAGGCGAGGACGCAGCTGGGGTTGCTCGTCGTCTCAGGGGTCGGGCTCAGCTCGCAGCTGTCGGGCCAGGGGTAGGCCCGCAGCATCAGTTGTCCGCCTGTGGGGGTGAACTTGAGGGCATTGCCGACCAGGTTGCCCAGCACCTGCAGCAGCAGGTCCCAGTTGCCCAGCACACGCGGCAGTTGGGGGTCAGCTTCAAACAGCAGGTTGACACCCTTGTCCTCGGCATTGAGCCGGTAGGTGCGCAGGGTCTGCTCAATGGCCGGTGCGATGTCCTGGGGTTCGAGCGTCCAGACACGCTCGCTCTCCAGGCGGGAGAGGTCGAGCACATCGTTCACCAGGCGGGTGAGTCGGTCGGTTTCGGCATTGGCGATGCCGAGAAATTCCTGTTTCTCCTCGTCGCTGAGCTGGTCGCCCAGATCGTGCAGGGTCTCGACGTAGCTCTTGATGTTGAACAGCGGCGTGCGCAGTTCATGGGAGACATTGCTGATGAAGCGGCTCTGGGCGGCGTTGAGCTCCACTTCGCGGGTCAGATCCTGAATCGTCATGGCGATGCCCTTGAGGCTTTCGCCGCTCACATCGCGCACGGCCTGCAGCACGATGCGAAGCGTGCGTGCCGGCTCACCGAAGCTGCAGCGCACATCGCTGCCTTCGCGCCCGCCGAGCATCACGCTCTCCAGTGGTGTCTGCAGCTCGAGTGCCAGCGCCTCAGGCAATTCCTCCATCAGCTCATTGCCTTCGAGGGAGCGGCCTTCCCAGCGAAACAGGCGCCGGGCGGTGGGGTTGGCCAGCACGATGCCGCCGTCGGCATCGAGCAGCACGGCGCCATCGGCCATGGTGGCGATCAGCGATTGCTGCTTGCCCTGCTCTGCCTTCAGCTCTTCGATGTTGGCGGCCTTGTAGGCCTGCAGCTCGGTGGCCATGGTGTTGAAGCCCTCCAGCAGCTCGCCCAGCTCACCGCCCACCGGCAGCTCGATGCGGGTCTCGAAGTTGCCCCCTGCCACCTGCCGCACACCCCGCAGCAGTTCCTTGACCGGGCGGGTCACGGTGAGGGCGTTGAACACCGCACCCAGAATCACCAGCACCCAGATCGAGATGAACACCGCCACCGTGACTTCGCGGGTGAGGGCCGAGCTGGCCACCAGCGTGGCGTTGGGGTTGATCCCCAGGGCCAGCACGCCCAGGTCGCGTCCACCGCTCACCAGCGGTACAAACACGTCGGTCACCTGGCCGTCGGGCGTCAGGTGCTGGCGGATCAGCGGGCTGTCCGGTCTGCGGGCCCAATCTGCCGGGAGCTCCAGCCGGCGCGTCAGCAGCAGTTCGCTGCTGCCGTTGTTGGCGCCGATCGGAATGCCTAAGTAGATGACTCCTTCGGGATCGGCGAAAAAGATGTAGCGGAGGCTGCGGCTTGATTCAAAGAACCGTTCTGCCACCGAGGCCAGTTGGCGGTCGTTGCCCTCGGCCACCAGCGGCGTCACGTTGGCCGCCAGCAGGACCCCCAGATCGCGTGCGTAACGGGTATCGCTGTTTTTGGCGCCTTGCTGGATGCCATTGAGGGCAAAGAAGGTGATGCCGGTCATCAGCAGGCTCACCACCAAGGTGGCCACCACCAGCAGCTTGGTCTGCAGGCTGAACTCGGCCCACCAGCGCGCCAGACGCTGCCACCAGCTCACCTGGGCGTCGCCAAGGGCAGGGGTCATCGCGTGCGCACCTGATGGCCGATGTCGCGGCGGTAGGTCATGCCGTCGAAGTGCACCTGCGCCAGGCCCTCGTAGGCCCGCTCAAAGGCAGCATCAAAGGTTGGGGCCTGGGCCACCATCGCCAGGACTCGGCCACCTGCACTCAGGCACTCGCCCGTTTCTGAGGTTGTGGTCCCTGCATGGAAGAGTTGCAGCGCACCTTGGCCCGCCTGATCGGCGGCGGGCAGGGTGATCGCAATGGCATCGCCGCTGCGGGCCTGCAGTGGGTACCCGGCTGCAGCGGCGATCACACAGGCGCTGCAGCCGCTGTGGATGCTCAAGGCAGGGGCAACGCTGAGATTGCCGTTGGCGCAGGCCAGCAGCACCTCGGCCAGCTGTGGCCCCAGCAGTGGCATCAGGGTTTCGCATTCGGGATCGCCGAAGCGGCAGTTGAATTCGATCACCTTTGGCCCTGCGGCAGTGAGCATCAGGCCTGCATAGATCACGCCGCGGTAGTCGATGCCACGCGCCCGCAGCGCTGCCACGGTGGGTTCGAGCACCAATTGACGCACCTGCTCAAGTCCCGCTTGATCGAGCAGGGGCGCGGGGGCATAGGCCCCCATACCGCCGGTGTTGGGGCCGGTGTCGCCCTCGCCGATGCGCTTGTGGTCCTGGGCTGGCGGCAGCAAGACCATGTCTTTGCCATCGCAAAGGGCAAACACGGAGACCTCAGGTCCTTCAAGGATGTCCTCAAGCACCACACAACTGCCGGCGGCGCCGAAGCGTCCGGAAAACAGCTCTTCAATGGCAGCACGGGTCTCGCCAACCGTTGCGGCCACGGTGACGCCTTTGCCGGCGGCAAGACCGTCGGCTTTGACGACCAGTGGGGCGGCGGCAGCATCGAGCACAGCCAGGGCCTCATCGAGGCTGCTGGCGCTCCAATGGCGCGCAGTGGGAATGCCGGCCGCGACCATGAGGGCCTTGGCCCATTGCTTGCTGGCTTCGAGCTGAGCCCCATCGGCCCCAGGACCGAACACCGCCAGTCCTGCCTGGCGCAGGGTGTCGGCCAGCCCGGCCGCCAGCGGGGCCTCAGGTCCCACCACGACCAGGTCGATCTGATGGTGCTGCGCTGCGGCCAGCAGTCCGGCGTGGTCGTGTTCGGCAATGGCCAGTTGTTGGCATCCCACCAGGGCCGTGGTGCCGCCATTGCCTGGGGCGATCCAGACCTGCTCAACGCCGCTGCAGCGCGCCAGGGCCCAGCCCAGGGCATTTTCGCGGCCGCCGCCCCCGATCACCAGGATTCGCTTTGCGGTCTGGCCAGGGAGCATGTCGCGAAGGTGCGCTTGAGATGCCATCCTCTCTAATGCCGGCCCTGTTGTCTGGAACGTGGTCAGGGGAATGAGCTGTCACCGCCTGCGCCCGAGCCGGCTCACAGCCTCGCTCGCTGTTGTGTTCAGCCTGTTTGGTGCAGCCGAGGTGTGTGCCGCGCAACCTCCCGGTGCTGATCTGAGCGCCCTCGCGCAGCTCGATGCGGTCTGTGAGCGGGCGCGATCGGATGGCGATCTGGCGGCCTTGAGGCGCGCGCAGCGCGCTTTGCTTGTGGTGGCGCCGGCTCCACAGCCGTTGCCGGTGGTGCTGGCCAATGCTGACGCCCTGCTGCGTTGCGGCGCGCCTGATTCGGCTTTGGTGGTGCTGAACCGCTACAGCCCGGCGCCTGGGGGCGAGCAGGTGCAATGGTCCTTGTTGCAGTGGCGGGCTGCCCAATCGGCCCTGGACCATCGTCTGGCGGCCCAGGCTCTGCGCCAGTTGGCTGTGGCCAGCGGCCGCAGCCTGGCGCAGCTGCAGGTTCCTGTGTCTCAGGATGGTCGCGGCCGCTGGCAGAACCAACCTGCGGTTGATCTGCTGGCCGGCCATCTGGATGCTCTGGGGCAGCGCGAGCAGGCTGCCCAAGTGCTGCTGGCCAACCCTGGCGCTGGCTTGATCGGTGCCCAGCGCCTTGCCCTGGCGGTGAGCTGGTCGCCTGCGCTGCCTGCGGCCGAGCGTCTACGCCTGCTCGAGCAGGCACTGGATCAAGCGGCTGCCGTGCGGGCCTGGGGCCTGGCCGCCGAGCTGCTCGATCAGCAGCTGGCGTTGCTCGATGAGCAACCTTCACAGCAACGCCAGCACTTGGAGGCCCGCCGGCGACGGCTTGCCAGACGCATCGACGATGTTCAAACGCTGCAGCCGAGTGCTGTTCGCTCACCTCGCGATTCGGGCGGTCATGCCGCCGCACCCCAACCATGACGAGCTACCGCGTTCAGCAGCTGCTTCACGAAGGCAAAGCCAAACGGGTCTTTGCCACCGACCGCGATGATCTGGTTGCCGTTGAGTTCAAGGACGACGCCACCGCGTTCAATGCCCAGAAAAAGGCCCAGTTGCAGGGCAAGGGCGCGCTCAACTGCCGGATCTCAGCACTGATTTTCGAATACCTGTCGGCTGCTGGGGTGCCGACCCATTACCTCGGGGTCGATGGAACCAACTGGATGCTGGTGCGGCCGGTTCAGATCGTTCCAATTGAGGTGGTCGTGCGCAATGTGGCGGCCGGCTCGCTGTGCCGTCAGCTGCCGATTGCAGCGGGGACCGCGTTGCAGCCGCCTCTGCTGGATCTGTATTACAAGGACGATGCCCTGGGCGATCCGCTGTTGACCGAAGCCAGGTTGCAACGGCTCGCGTTGCTGAGCCCCCAGCAGCTCAAAGCGCTGGAGCAGCTTGCCTTTCAGATCAATGACGAACTGCGCACTCTGTTTGAGCGCTGCAGGCTGCAGCTGGTCGATTTCAAGGTTGAGCTCGGCTTCACGGCCACAGGTGAGCTGGTGCTCGCCGATGAGATCAGCCCCGACACGTGCCGCCTCTGGGATCGAGGACAAAGCGATCCCAAGGGCCGGATCCTCGACAAGGATCGCTTCAGGCAGGATCTCGGTGGTGTGATCGAAGCCTACGGGGAGGTTCTCAAACGGGTCCAAGGGCAATGCCCCAAACCCCGGGTCTACGGGTAAGGTCAGCAGCATTTGCGGCGCAGCCGCGCATCACGGTTGATCTGATGGCTGCCGCCGCCTCGCGCTACTCAACAGCCCTGCCATTGCTGGGACTCGTGCTGTTCTCGGGCCAGTCAGCCCTGGCTCAGCAGCCTGCCCAACAGGAGCCCCCTGCCACGCAGAGCACCCCGGCTCCCCAGCAGGCCCCCGCCCAGCCGCAACTGCCGAGCGGCCAGATCAATCCATTCACGAGCGCGCCACTGGCAGGGGAGGTGCAGCCCAAGCCTGCACCTGAGCCACGCGTGCAGATCGCCGAGGTGGTGGTGGCAGGCCTGGAGGGGCACCCCGAGCGTGAGCGTCTTGAGCTGGCGGCCTACGCGGCGATGGCGGTCACCCCGGGCTCCAAGGTGACCCGCAGTGAGCTGCAGACCGATCTTTCGGCCATCTACGCCACAGGTTGGTTCTCGGATGTTCGGATCCAGCCTGTTGATAGCCCTCTGGGGGTGCGCCTGGTGGTCACCGTGGTGGCCAACCCCGTGCTTGAGACGATCAAGCTTGACCCCGCTGATGCCAAGGTGCCAGCGCAGGTGGTCAATGAGATTTTCTCGCCTGACTACGGCAGGACGCTGAACCTCAACACCCTGCAGCTGCGCATGCAGGAAATGCAGAAGTGGTATGCCGATCAGGGCTATTCGTTGGCCAGGGTCACCGGCCCCACGCGGGTGAATCCCGATGGCACCGTTGAACTGTTGGTGCGTCAGGGCACCGTCGCCGGTGTCGAGGTCAAATTCGTCAACAAGGAAGGTGCTGATACCAATGACAAAGGTCAGCCGATCAAAGGCAAGACCAAGCCCTGGGTGATCACGCGAGAGATCTCACTCAAATCGGGCGATGTCTTCAACCGCCGCAACCTCGAAGAAGACATCAAACGCCTCTACGGCACAGGCCTGTTCAGTGACGTCAAGGTGACGCTGCAGCCGATCCCAGCCGACCCTGGAACCGTCACGATTGTCCTTGGCATCGTTGAACAATCAACCGGTTCGCTCTCAGGCGGCCTGGGCTACAGCGGAGCTCAGGGCATTTTTGGTCAGATCCAGCTCAACGACAGCAACCTGCGCGGCCGCGCCTGGGATTTTGGCGCCAACATCACCTACGGCCAGTACGGCGGTCTGATCGATCTGACCTTCACCGATCCATGGATCAAAGGTGACCCCTTCCGTACCGCCTTCCGAGGCCGCGGTTTCATCAGCCGCGATATCCCCCAGTCCTTCCAGAATTCAGATACCGGGGCCGCCATCGTCACGGCCAACAACGGCAACATCGTGGCGATTCAGCGTACGGGTTTAAATCTTCAGTTTGTGCGTCCGATGAATGGCCGCGACCCCTTCCGTAAGGAGCCCTGGTCCCTGATTCTCGGGATTTCAGGCCAACAGGCGGTGCCGATGAACTTTGCCGGGCAGGGTTCTCGCTTTGGTTCCATTGCTGGCTCGGCTCCCATTTGCCTTGCATACAACTGTGCCGGTTCCAACAACCTGTTTGGCCTCAGGCTGGCTACAACCATGAATAGGTTGAACGACTCCCGCAATCCAACTAAAGGCGATTTCCTGAGCCTCAGCACGGAACAGTTCATTCCTGTTGGCAATAACTCTCCAGGCTTCAATCGCCTGCGAGCTGGTTATACCTATTACATTCCCGTTGAGTGGCTCAAGCTCTACAAGGGATGTCGCCCCAAGCCTGGCGACAGCAAAGACTGCAAGCAGGCCTGGGCGTTTCAGGTGAGCGCAGGAACCAACATCGGCGAGATTCCTCCCTACGAAGCCTTCTGTCTCGGCGGCGGAAACTCGGTCCGGGGTTATTACGACTGCGCCCTGGGCTCTGGCCGGAGCTTTGTCGAGGCGACGATCGAATACCGCTTCCCGATCTTCAGCATCATCAGTGGAGAGCTGTTTGTTGACGGTGGCTCGGCGCTCGGCAGTCAGAACCTTGGCGGCCTCTACGGCAATCCGGCTGCCCTGCTGGGTAAGCCCGGAAGTGGGTTCTCCGTGGGTACCGGTCTGATCGTCAACACGCCGGTCGGTCCGCTGCGCCTTGAGATCGCCAGCCAGGACTTCACAGGCCAGTGGCGTTTCAACCTGGGTGTGGGCTGGAAGTTCTGATGCAGTGTTGGCCCGCCGACTACAGCGGCGCCTGGACCCTGGCCGGCTCGGTTGAGCGCAGCGGTGTGGCCCTGCACAGCGGGGCAACGACCCGAGTGCGGCTGGCTCCTTCCAGCCAGCCTGGTTATTGGGTCGGCCGGCTTCAGCAGCCTGGGGTGCCCCTGCAGCGCCTGAGCCCCGATCAGGTCGCTGAAACCCGCCTGTGCACGGCGCTGCGGCTCGATTCGGGCCCGCTGGCCACGGTTGAACATCTGCTGGCGGCGTTGGCTGGCAGCGGCGTCAGCCAGGCCGAGATCTGGGTGGATGGCGATGAGATCCCCCTGCTTGATGGCTCGGCCCAGCCCTGGGTTGAGGCGATTGCCGAAGCCGGCCTTGAAGCCCTTGGCCAGCGCCCTGCCGCTGCAGCACTCGAGATGCCCATCACCGTGCAGCAAGGCAGCAGTTTTGCCACGGCTCTGCCCTCGGCCAGCCTGCAGCTTGGTGTGGCAGTTGATTACCCCCAGCGCGCCATCGGCCGGCAGTTTGTGGCGTTTGAGCTCACGCCAGAGCAGTTTGTCAGCGAAATCGCGCCAGCGCGCACCTTCGGCTTTCGTGAGCAGGTCGAGCAGCTGCGTGCCGCAGGGTTGATTCAAGGCGGAGCCCTGGACAACGCCCTGGTCTGCGATGGTGACCACTGGCTGAATCCACCGCTGCGTTTTGCCGATGAGCCGGCCCGTCACAAGTTGCTCGATTTGATCGGTGACCTGGCTCTGGCAGGCTTACCCGTGGCTCAGGTGTTTGCCTACCGCGGCTCCCATGGGCTGCACACCGCCCTGGCGGCGGCCCTGGCACAAGCCCATGCCTCCGCTGCCGATCGCGTCTCCTGAGGACCATTCCCTTTGTCTGATCCCTCCTCTGCATCCAGCTCCACGGTCGTGCTCAGCAGCGAGCAGATCCAGGGCCTGCTTCCCCACCGCTATCCCTTTGCCCTGGTCGATCGGGTGATCGAGCATGTGCCCGGCGAGAAGGCCGTGGCCATCAAAAATGTGACGCTCAACGAGCCGCAATTCATGGGGCATTTCCCCGGCAGGCCGCTGATGCCAGGGGTGTTGATTGTGGAGGCCATGGCACAGGTGGGTGGTCTGATCGTCACCCAGATGCCCGATCTGCCGAAGGGACTGTTCGTGTTTGCCGGTATCGATGGCGTGCGCTTTCGGCGCCCCGTTGTGCCCGGTGATCAGCTGCGGATCAGCTGCACGCTGCTGAGCCTCAAACGCAAGCGCTTCGGCAAGGTGCAGGCTGAGGCCACCGTTGATGGAGACCTGGTCTGCTCGGGAGAACTGTTGTTCTCACTGGTCGATTGAGGCGATGATGACTCCCGCGATGAGCACCACCATTCACCCCACGGCCGTGGTTGATCCGCGGGCTCAGCTCGACGTCGGTGTCGAGGTCGGTCCGTATGCCGTGATCGGTGCTGATGTGCAGATCGGATCCGGCAGCCGCATCGGTCCCCATGTGGTGATCGATGGCCGTGTGCGCATGGGTTCAGGCAACCGCATTTTCCCGGGGGCCTGCATCGGCCTAGAACCCCAGGACCTCAAATACAGCGGCGCCCCGACCGAGGTGGTGATGGGCGACAACAACACCATTCGCGAGTGCGTCACCATCAACCGCGCAACCGCAGACGGTGAGCAGACCCGTCTGGGCAGCGGCAACCTGTTGATGGCCTACAGCCATTTGGGACACAACTGTGAGCTTGGCGATCGCATCGTCATCGCCAATGGCGTCGCGGTGGCGGGCCATGTGGTGATCGGTGATCGTGCGGTGGTGGGCGGCATGCTGGGCATCCATCAATTTGTGCACATCGGCACCCTGGCGATGGTGGGCGGCATGAGCCGTATCGATCGTGACGTGCCCCCGTTCATGACCGTCGAAGGGCATCCTGGCCGGGTCCGCGGGCTCAACCGCATCGGCTTGCAGCGCAGCGGTATGGCTGAGCTCGATGGCGGTGCACAGCTCAAGCAGCTGCAGCAGGTCTGGAGCCAGCTCTACCGCAGCGATCGTGTCCTGGCAGAGGCGCTTGCGGCTGTTCGCGCGCAGCCCCTGATGGCTGCGGCCGAAACCCTGGTCAGCTTTTTAGAAGCCTCCTCAGGGCCCGGTCGCCGCGGCCCCATGCCCGCCAATCGCTGATGGTGCGGCTGTTGGTGAGCACCGGCGAGGTGTCCGGTGATCTGCAGGGCTCGTTGTTGATTGCGGCTCTGCATCAGGAGGCCAGCTCCCGCGGCCTGGCGCTGCAGATCCAGGCCCTTGGCGGGCAGCGCATGCGCCGGGCGGGCGCCGAGCTGATTGCCGATACCGCTGCCATGGGGGCGATCGGCCTCTGGGAGGCTCTGCCCTTTGTGCTGCCGACCCTCAGGCTGCAGCATCGCTTACGGCGTTTGCTGCACACCCAACCCCCCGATGGGGTTGTGCTGATCGATTACATGGGTCCCAACGTCACGCTGGGCCTGCGGCTCAAGCGGCAACTTCCCAAGGTGCCGATCACCTATTACATCGCCCCGCAGGAGTGGGCCTTCAGCTTGGGTGAGGGCGGCACCACACGCCTGATCAGCTTCAGCGATCGCATCCTGGCGATCTTTCCCGAGGAGGCGCGGTTTTATCGCCAGCGCGGTGCTGCTGTGACCTGGGTGGGACACCCGTTGCTCGACACCTTGGCCGATCAGCCCACGCGTCAGCAGGCGCGTGCGGCCCTGGATTTGCCGCTAGATGTGCCAGTGCTGCTGCTGCTGCCTGCGTCCCGGCGTCAGGAGCTGCGTTATTTGCTGCCAGCCATGGTGGCCGCCGCCGCCGAGCTGCAACGCCGCAATCCTGCGCTCGAGGTGCTCGTGCCCACGGGTCTCAGTGGTTTTGAATCCACCCTGCAGCATCAGCTGCAGGCTGCTGGGGTGCGAGGCCGGGTGATTCCAGCGGGCCAGGCCGATGCCGCCAAGGCCAACCTGTGCGCCGCAGCTGATGCGGCCCTGACCAAATCGGGGACAGCCAATTTGGAGCTGGCCCTGCGGCGGGTTCCCCAGGTGGTGGGCTACCGGGTGAGCCGCGTCACAGCGTTTGTCGCCCAGCATCTGCTGCGCTTCAGTGTGCCCCACATTTCACCGGTGAATCTGGTGCTGGGTGAGCGCCTGGTGCCCGAGCTGTTGCAAAAGGCGTTCACTGCGGATGCTTTGGTGGCCGCCGTTGAACCCCTGTTGCGCCATGACTCGCAGCAGCGTCAGCGCATGCTGGCGGGGTATGACGAGCTGGAGCGGCAGTTGGGCGAGCCTGGGGTGACGCGCCGGGCGGCTGCGGCGGTTCTCGATCAGTGCCTCAGCGCGTCATGAGCAGGCTGCAGGGTTTCAGGTTGCCTCTGGCAGGGCTTTGGGCTGTCTGCCTGGCGCTGTTGCTGTGCGGCTCGCCGGTGCTGGCAGCGGCCCCGCAGGAGGCCGTACTGGCAGGCGGTTGCTTCTGGTGCCTCGAGCACGACCTCGAGGCTCTGCCGGGGGTCCTTGAGGTGGAGAGCGGCTACAGCGGCGGGGCTTTGCCCCGTCCCAGCTATCGCCAGGTCTCCTCTGGTGGCACGGGTCATCAGGAGGTGGTCAGGGTGCGCTTTGATCCCACCCGGCTTCGCTATGGCACCTTGCTGCGCGCCTTCTTTCGCAATATTGATCCGCTGGATGGAGTCGGTCAGTTCTGTGATCGCGGCAGCTCCTACAGGCCGGTGATCTTCACCGCCGGACCTCAACAGGCTGCCGAGGCGCAAGCAAGCATCAGCCAAGCGGCCCGTGAACTGGGCCTGACCCCGACAGCGCTCGCCGTTGCGCTCAAGCCCTTGCAGCGTTTCTGGCCGGCTGAGGCTTATCACCAGGATTACGCCAGGCGAAATCCCGTCCAGTACAACTATTACCGCTGGGCCTGCGGCCGTGATCGCCGCCTGAATCAGCTCTGGGGCGGCAGAGCCCGATCGGACGCCCCCTGGTTGGTGAAGCCTGATCGCGCAAAGCTGAGGAAAAGCTGAAGCGCGATTGCCTCGCTTTTGCCTGAACCCCTGCCATGGAGCGGGTTTCCCCCCTTTGCTGTGGCCTTGGGCATCAGTAGCGTTGTCGCGACCACTTCAACCGTTTTGTATGTATCTGCTGACCATCAGAGACGGTCTGCAGACGCGCCACATCGGGCCTTACGACAGCCCGAAGCAGGCGGCCGACGATCTTGATCGCCTGCTGGCGGTCTGCGGCGAACGGGCGCGCTGGCAGATCCACGCTCTGGAAACCCCGCAGGAGCTGGTGAGCAGGCTGGGCGAGGCAGCCACCGCTCAGCTTGCTGGTGCCACCGGCCGCCGCCAGGCTGCGGCTTGAGGCCGTTTCAGGCTTCAGGGTTGCGGCGTGGATAGCCGCGCAGCAAGCCGCTTTCGATCATGAGCCCAACCCCTGCGTTGATCAGGATGAGGCCGAAGGTTCCATACCAAAACCAGGGCCCGGCATTGGCGATCGGATCCACCGCCTTGGCAGAGGCGGCCAGGGTCTGTATTCCTTTGCGGATCACCGCTTCGCCGAACAGGCACAGGCCAGCAGGCAGGAGCAGCACACCCAATTGTGCCTTGACGTACCAACGGATCTTCTGAACGGCCATCGCGACAGGCTTGGTTGCCTGCAACCCTACGTGGCTGTGCTGGTCACTGCCCCGTCGAGCAGCCACTGCACCAGGGTGCGCACCCCAAAGCCGGTGGCGCCGGCGGGGTCGCAGCCGCGTCCTTTGTCGCTCCAGACCGTGCCGGCGATATCGAGATGGGCCCAGGCCACGTCGGGCTGGATGAAATCCTGCAGAAACAAGGCCGCCGTAATCGAACCACCCGGCCTGGGGCCGGTGTTCTTCATGTCGGCATGGGTGCTCTTGAGGCCGTCCTTGTAGGAGCTGCGCAGCGGCATGCGCCAGAAGCTCTCGCCTGCGGCATCGCCAGCCTTCAGCAGCGCCTGGGCCAGGCCATCGGTGTTGGACCACAATCCGGCGATTTCTTCGCCCAGAGCAATCACGCAGGCGCCCGTGAGGGTGGCCAGGTCGATCAGGGCATCGGGCTCGAGCTTGCAGGCGTAGACCAGGGCATCGGCCAGGGTCAGCCGGCCTTCGGCATCGGTGTTGTTGATCTCGATGGTCTTGCCGTTGGAGGCCGTCACGATGTCGCCGGGATGCACCGCTTCGCCGCTGATCATGTTTTCGCAAGCCGCCACGATCATGTGCACCTCAACGCCGGCGGGCTTGAGCTCGCCGATCGCGCGCATGGCCCCCAGCACCGCTGCACTGCCGCCCATATCGAATTTCATCAGTTCGATCTGAGAGCCGGCCACCTTGAGGTTGTAACCGCCCGAATCAAAGGTGAGTCCTTTGCCCACCAGGGCCACGCGGCGCTGAACTGGGCCTGAGGGCCTGTAGATCAGGTGGATGAACTTGGGCGGTAGCACCGAGCCTTGGGCGACCCCCAGGTAGGCGCCCATGCCCAGGGCTTCACAGTCGCTGCGCTCGAGAAGCTTGAGCTCAAGGCCGTGTTCATGGGCCAGTTGGGCGGCGATGTCGGCTAGGTGCTGGGGTGTGGCCACATTGGGCGGGGCCGCCACCAGCTCCCGCGCCAGCGAGACACCGCGCACGATGGAGCCAGCGTCCTGAATCTCGCTGGCGACTGCGGCATCGAGGCCTAGCAGCGTCACGTCGACCAGCTGGCTGCTCGGTTCAGCGTCGCTCTTGAAGCGTTGGTCGGCAAACAGGGCCAGTTGGGCCGCTTCGGCCATGGCACGCGCTGCCGCAGGCGCCGCGAGACCCTCCAGGGGCATGGCCAGGGCCAGTGAAGGCAGGGCTGAGGCTGCTTTGCAGACGCTGGCGGTGGCCGTTCGCAAAGCCTGCAGGTCAAAGCCCTCAGGCTCTCCCAGTCCGATCAGGATCAAGGTGCCTGGCCTGCTGCCAAGACGCTCGAAACTCAGGCATTCGCCTGCTTTGGCCTTGAAGCGCCGCTGCTCAAGCCGCTTGATGAAAGCGTCGTGCTCTGCAGCACTCAAGAGCTGCTCGAGGGCTTGACGCAGCGGTTGGATCCGTTCACCACTGAACAGGCCAACGGCCAGGGCCTCAGCGCCGAGACCCGAGAGGGCGCCGGCCTCTTCAAGGCGGATCGTTTGCGCGCGAATCTGCACGGGTTCTCTGGCCACTGGCCAGCGATGGTAGCCAGCACCTCAGGGGCCCTCGGCTTGAAAGGGGGTGGCCCAGCGCAGGCGGGTCTCTTTGTTGAAAGGCGGCAGCCAGAGCTGGATCAGTGTTTGCTCCAGGGCTCGACGCGCCTTGGTTGCTTCAGGCACGTCACTACAAAAGCTGATGCTCAGACGGCTCGGCAAACCGGCTTTGGCGATGGCCTCGCCATAGGCCGCTAGGTATGCCTTGCAGTCGTGCTCGCCTTTCCAGCGTTGTTCGGCCCTGGCGGTCTCGCCGATGTACAGCAGCAGGGGCTGATCGTCGCCTGATCGGCGGTCGATCACGAAATACAGCGCTGCTCCACGCACCTGTGGTTCGGGCCAGCGCCAGAACGACAGGGGCTGTTGGCGCAGTGACAGCGGCTGAATCTCTGCGTGTGGTTCAGCGGTCAGGGCCAACAGGTCCTGTTGCTGGCTTCGTTGTGTGCCGCCGGCAAACAGGGCTGCCTGATGGCTTGCCACCCGCTGCTGCCAGGCCAGTAGCTGGTTGGCCAACAGCGGTAATGGCTCTGCCCGCTGCAGGGGCGCGGAGCCGGCATCCGCTGCAAACAGATCGCCCTGTCGCATCTGGCCGGCCCTCAACGGGGTCGGCCCGGCAGCGGCAGGCTCGGCCCGGCGAGTCCCGCTCCGAAGCGCACCTTGCCGATCCAGGCTTCGATCTGATCGGCCGGCAACTGCAGCCGGCGCTGCAGATCGGCCAGGTCACTGAACGGTTGACGGGCCCGCTCACGCAGCAGGCGCGTGCAGCGCTGCGGCGACAGCCCCAGTGCCTGCAGCTGCTTGGCATTGGCCAGATTGAGATCCACAACCGGCTCGCCCGCAGCGGCCGCTGGTTCTCCGTACCAGCGGTATTGCAACAGGGGCTGCCAGCTGGCCACGATGGCCGCGGGCAGGTTGAGCAGGCGCTCGAGATCGTCCGGCCCGCTGAGCTGCACGCCACCGGCCTGCAGGCGCATCAACAAATCAACCTGTTCAGCGCTGATCCCGGGCAGGCGCAGCCAATCGGTGGCGGTGGCCCGATTCACATCGAGCCGCCAACCCAGCTCGGCGGCCAGGCGCACTTCCTGCGCATTGCTGAGGCGGCGGCCTGGTTGCTGCTTGAGTTTGAGCTCAAGCAGATCACGCTCGACGTGATCAGGTTCGAGGAGTTGGTCTTGGGGCTCCGCGACGGGCTGCGCCGGGAGCTGGCCACTCGCCTGCAGCAGCCGGCGCGCCAGGGGATCCAACCAGTGCTTCTGGCCCATGGCAAAAAATTAGCGAGCTCTGGCGCTCTGGGGCCAGTCGACCAGGCCCAGTTCGATGGCCTGCACCGCCGCATGGGTGCGCCCTTTGGCGTTGAGTTTGAGCAGCAGATGTTTGACGTGGGATTTGACCGTGTCCTGGGAAATCACCAGGGCAGAGGCGATGGCGGCGTTGTTGTCGCCGCGTGCGAGCAGGCTGAGCACCTCCCGTTCTCGGGGGCTCAGGCCTGGCGCCCCAAGCCCTGTTGCCGCGCTGGAGGCTGCCGTGCTGTGGAGCAGCGCAACAACACTGCGGTCGATCACGATGCCGCCGCCGCAGACGGTGCGCAGGGCGTTGCTGGCGGCGCCCAGGCCAACGCTGGCGTCGAGCAGCAGGCCGTCGCAGCCGACGTCAATGGCAACCCTCAAACGGCTGGCCCTCGGCTTGCCGTTGATCAACAGCAGGGTCCGTAGGCTCGGCCACCGCTGTTTGGCACTGATCACCAGCTCGATGCCGCAGCCCTCTTCGAGCTGATCGCTGCACAGGAGAAACGTGGGCTGGCTCGTCTCAAGCCAGGCCACTGCCTCCGTTGCCGTGGTGCAGGCTCCCACCACCTGGTGCTCACTGAGGTGGCCAGCCAGGAAGAAGCACAGGGCGGAGTGCTGACCAAAGCACACCACAAACCGTTCCTGCTCCAGCAGATCCTTCAGCGAAGCAGCGTTCTGACGGATCGCGCCAATGCGCGCGGTCAGATCCATCACCCTCCCTCTGCTGTCTTCAGGGTGGCTTCATTTACGTGGATCCGCACTCCCCTGGCCAGCCCCAGCGCAGCACAATGGCGTTCATCTCTGCAGCCGGGCAGGGCCCATGGCTTTTTTCGACTCCGACATTGTTCAGGACGAGGCCAAGCGCCTGTTCAGCGACTACCAGCAGTTGATGCAGCTGGGAGGCGAGTACGGCAAGTTCGATCGTGAGGGCAAAAAGCTCTACATCGAGCGCATGGAAGAGATGATGGAGCGCTACCGGGTGTTCATGAAGCGCTTCGAGCTCTCCGAAGACTTCCAGGCCAAGCTCACCGTCGAGCAGTTGCGCACCCAGCTGGGCCAGTTCGGCCTGACCCCTGAAACCATGTTCCAGCAGATGGAGCAGACCCTGACCCGCATGAAGGGCCAGCTTGACCAGCAGGGCTGAGCTTCGTCGCTGCCTACGATCCGCCGCAGTGACGGTTGGGTGCAAGGCGGTGGCGCAGATGGGTCTTCCGGGGTGGCTGGTGCGCGGCATGGCCGATCTGTTCCCGGCGGGCGAGGGCGCGGCGGCAAGCGATGCCGACCAGGCTCTGGCTGCACGCCTGCAGCAGGCCCAGAGCCAAGGGCGCCCCCTGCGCATCAAGCTCGGCATCGATCCCACCGGCTCCGACATTCACTTGGGGCACTCGATCCTGTTTCGCAAGCTGCGGGCCTTTCAGGACGCGGGTCACACCGCAGTGCTGATCATTGGCGACTTCACGGCCCGCATCGGCGATCCCACCGGCAAAAGCAGCACCCGGGTTCAGCTCAGCGAGGCCGAGGTCGAGGCCAATGCCGCCACCTACCTGCAGCAGCTGGGCCAGGGCCAGGATCCAGCGCGCGCCTTACTCGATTTCACCACTTCAGGCAGGCTCGAGGTGCGCCGCAACAGCGAGTGGCTGGCGGGGCTCGATCTGCCCCGGGTGATCGAGCTGATGGCCACCAGCACCGTGGGGCAGATGCTGGCGAAGGAGGAGTTCGCCAAGCGCTACGGATCGGGCACGCCGATCGTGCTGCATGAATTTCTTTATCCCCTGCTGCAGGGCTACGACTCGGTGGCGGTCGAGGCCGATGTGGAGCTCGGCGGCACCGACCAGAAGTTCAACGTGGCCATGGGCCGCGACCTGCAGCGTCACTACGGCCAGAAGCCGCAGTACGGCTTGCTGCTGCCGATTTTGCCAGGGCTCGATGGCGTGCAGAAGATGAGCAAGAGCCTGGGCAACACCGTGGGGCTGGCCGAAGACCCGCTGTCGATGTATTCCAAGCTGGAGAAGGTGCCCGATGCGGTGGTGGATGACTACCTCACCCTGCTCACCGATCTGGATCTGGCGGCACTGCCCGCCAACCCGCGCGAGCGCCAGAAGGTGATGGCCCTGGAGGTGACACGGGCGCGCCATGGCCCGGCCGCGGCGGCGCAGGCCCAGGCTGATGCGGCCACCCTGGTGGCCGGGGCAGCAGGCAGTGGTGCCGCAGCAGCTGAGGTGCCGGAGGCCTCGCTGGCGGCGGTGAACTTCCCGGCCAAGGCCTTCTACCTGCTCAGTGCGCTGGGCCTCTGCGCCAGCAGCAGCGAGGCCCGCCGCCAGATTCAGGGCGGCGGTGTGAAGCTCGATGGCGAGAAGCTCACCGATCCCAACCAGGACTTTGCGACAGCGGTGGAGCTTCAGGGCAAGGTTCTGCAGCTGGGTAAGAAAACCTTCCGGCGCTTGGCCCTTCCCTAGCCTCGGTGCTGTCCTTTCTGTCGCCGCTGCTTGCTGCCCTCACCCGCTGATCGCATCATCGTTGCGCTCGACGGGATGGATCCCGTTCGGGCACTGGCCCTGGCGGCTGAGCTGCCCGACCTGCGCTGGGTGAAGGTGGGCCTGGAGCTGTTCGTGGCAGGCGGCCCTGGCGTGGTCGAGCAGCTGCGCAAGCAGGGCAGGCGCGTGTTTCTCGATCTCAAGTTTCACGACATCCCGGCCACCATGGCGGGTGCCTGCCGCAGTGCCGCCAAGCTCGGGGCCGAGCTGTTGACGGTGCACGCCTGTGCCGGCCTTGAAGCCCTGGTCGCCGCTCAGCAGGGCGCGCTTGCGGGTGCTGCCGAGGCGGGTCTGCCGGCGCCCATGCTGCTGGCGGTCACTGTGCTCACGAGTTGGGCGCCGCAACGCTTTGCCAATGAGCTGGCGATCAGCGAACCCGTTGAGGCCTACGTGCCGCGCTTGGCGCGGCTGGCTGCTGAGGCGGGCATCGCTGGCTGCGTCTGTTCGCCGCTTGAGCTGGTCGCCCTGCGGCGGGACCATCCCGAGCCGTTTGCGCTGGTGACTCCGGGCATTCGCCCGGCCGGCAGCGCGCCGGGTGATCAGGCCCGGGTGATGACTCCGGCCCAGGCCCAGGCCGCCGGTGCCAGTCGCTTGGTGATCGGCAGGCCGATCACGGCCGCGGCGGATCCGGCTGCGGCGTTTGCCGCCTGTTGCCGAGAGCTAGGAGCGCCCGGCAGTGGCTGATCAGGTTCTGCATCCGGGCCCGGCTGCCCCGCGCATGCCCCGCCGTCACTACCTGCTGGTGCTGGCGCAACTGCTCTGGCGCATGCGCCTTGACCTGCTGCTGATGCTGGCGCTCTGCCTGCTGGTGAGCCTGCCGCAGGCCGGCTTGAAGCGGGATCTGATCACCCAGTCGGGGGTTGAGGCAACTCTGGGCATTGCCGTGTCGGTGTTTCTGGCCTTTCGCAACACCCAGGCGATCAACCGTTGGTGGGAGGCCCGCAGTCTCTGGGGTGTCCTGGTCAACCAGAGCCGCAGCTGGCGTGACATCGTGCTCACACTGTTGGCGGATCGTGGCGTGTCCGCACAGAAACGGATCCAGCTGTTGCGGTTGCAGGTCCTCGCGGTCTGGCTGCTGAATCTCGAGTTGCGCAATGTCGCCCGCGCACCGATCCGACAACGGGTGCTGGCGCTGGCCTCCCAGCTCGGCTTCCCCATGGCCGTCACCGTGCAGCAGGTGGCCAGGGCAAGGTCCGGTGTGATCCAAGATCTGTTTGCCCGGGGCCTGCTCAGCGAGCTGGGCCGCGATGCGTTACTGCGCTCGGTGGTGGTGTTTCACGATGCGGCCGGTGGGCTGCAGAAGATTCGCAACACGCCGCTGCCGAGTGCCTATGACGCGTTTGTGCGGCTGATCGCCTGGCTGTTCGGTTTTGAGCTGTTTCTCGACTGCTTTGTCGAGGCTCAACCGCTGATCGGGATTGCCCTGTTCGCGGGGTTTCTCACCGCCGAACGCATCGGTGCCTATGTGGAGGGACCGTTTGACCGTGACCCCAGCAGTCTGTCGTTGCCCTTGGATCAGATCTGCCTCGGCATCAGCGGGGACCTGCTGGCCGAGGTCAACCCCTTTGCGCAGATCGCCACCTGCAGCGACCCTTCAGTCTGGACCTGAGCTGCGTTCGGCTGGGTTCCTCTCCGCTCGTCTCCTTTCCTTGTCTCTCCTCAGGCAGCCACCAGGTTGGGCCTGCCGCTGAGCAGTTCTCGGTAGAGCTGCTCCAGGGCCTCGATGTTGCCTTTGAGGGTGTAGCGCTCGAGCGCCCGGGCGCGTGCCCGGCGGCCCAGCTCGGCGGTCAGCACAGGCTGGTCGCGCAGCACCGGCAGCAGGGTGCGCAGCTGGGTGGTGACCCCCTGGGTGCTGATCACGATGCCGGCGCCGCCCTCCATGGCCTCACCATCGGCGCCGGCGTCGGTGGCGATGCAGGCGCTGCCGGCGGCCATGGCTTCGAGCAGCGCCAGCGACAGACCCTCGACCAATGAGGGCAGCACGAACACCTCGGCCAGCTGCTGGAAGGCGACACGCCGCTCCAGGCTGGGTTCGTAGCCCCACCAGATGACCCCGGCGTCTTCGCCGGTCGTTTGCTGCAAGGCGCTGCGCGCCGGGCCATCGCCGACGATCACCAGCACACAGCCCGCCGGCCGCACCAGCTTCCAGGCCTTGAGCAGGGCCTCGACGTTCTTTTCGGTGGCGACCCTGCCCATGTACAGAAACACGCGCCGGCCGGCAAAGCGGCGGCGCAGTGCGGCCAGCTCGGCGCTGTCGCTGCTGGGGTGGCTGGGGCGCCACAGGGTGGTGTCAACGCCATTGGGAATTACTGCCAGGCGGTCGGCGGGCACACCCAGCCGCTGCAGCACCTCGGCCTGAATGTCCGAGAACACGATCACCCGGTCGTAGCGCGCCAGCGAGGGGGCATAGAGCTGGTAGGTCAGCTGCTGGGTGCCAGCGGTGAGGTTGCGCAGGCTGGCGTCAAAGGCGGGGTGAAAGGTCGCCACCAGGGGCAGTCCCAGCTGCTGGCACAGATCGGGCAGCAAAAAATCGAGCGGCGAGAGGGTCAGGCTGGCGTGCACCAGATCAGGCCGTAGCCGCTCCAGTGAGGCGCGCAGCTCGCGCTGCGCCCCCAGCGACGGGATCGTGTACACCTGCCCCTTCACCAGATAGGGCAGAGCCACTTCGGGATTGTTGCCCTCGCCCTCGCCGGCCATCCCGGGCGGGTTGGGGCTGCTCGATCCTCGCTCTGCGCTGCCCAGCTCCGTGCCAGCGAAGCGCCCCAGGCTGGCCGCTGGGGTGTCGAAATGGATGAAGCTGATGCTGTGGCCGCGACTGCGCAGCGCGTGGGTCGTGGTCAGCCCGTAGGTGACGTTGCCGCAGAAGGGTGACTTCTTGCCCAGCCAGGCGATGTGGGACACCGATCTTGTGCGATCGCTGTGACGCTAACAGCGTTCACTGCGAACCTTGGCCTGCCAGGGTCGCTCAAGCAGCGCTGCCAGCAGGGTGAGGCCGGCCAAGGCCCAAAGCACCGGCAGCAGACCCCAGCGGCTCACCACGGTGCCCGCCAGCACCAGGGGCAGGCTCAGCGCCACGTTGATGAGATTGTTCTGCAGGCCGAACACCTTGCCGCGCATGGCTTCGGGGGTGTCCTCCTGAATCGTGGTCTGGGCTGGGATCGCCAGCAGGGCCGCTCCGACCCCAAGCAGCGCGCACAGCAGCAGGGTGAAGGTCAGGCTGCCCCGCAGCTGCCCCAGCAGGACCAGGGTCCAAGCCATGGTGCCGAGACCGGCCGACGCCAGCCGGCGCCTGTTGAGGCCGCTGCCCAGCTGGGCCACCGTCACAGCGCCGAGGGCCAGGCCTACACCGCAGGTGGCCAGCAGGGTGCCGAACTGGGTCGGACCCAGACCTGGGATCAGCGAGGCCAGGCTGATCGCCAGAACGTACAGCGCCGCCAGCAGGCTGTAGAGCAGCACCAACTGGGCCATGGCGCTGCGCACACTGGGGCGCTGGCGCAGCACCTGAACGCCTTCACCGATTTCCTGCCAGACGCTGATGCGTCGTTCACTGCGGGGTGGATCCTGCAGCTTGATGCTGCTGATCGCCAGGGCGGCTAGCCCGTAGCAAACGGGCAGCAGCACAAATTCACCTCCAGGAATGTCGAGCCGCGCCAGCAAGCCCTTGAGCAGCCGCAAAATCGGATCGCCCAGGGCAAAACCCACGATCGTGGCGGCCATGCTGGTTGCCTGGTACAGCGAATTGGCGGCCAGCAGCAGCGGCGGGGGCACCAGCAGCGGAATGGCCGCCTGCTCGGCCGGGGCAAAGAACTGGGTCAGCACCGATTCCAGGAAGGTCATCGCCACCAGGCCCCAGTAGCCCCAGCTCAGACCCAGCCACTGCGGACCGCTCAACAGGCAGAAGGGAGCAAACAACACCAGCAGCGCCCGCAGGCCGTTGGAGGCCACCATCACGGTGCGCTTGGGCCAGCGATCGGCCCATACCCCCGCCACCATGCCCAGCAGCACCGCGGGGATGGTGTTGGCCACGTAGATGCCTGTGGCCAACAGCGTGATCACCTGAGCGCGGGTTTCGAGGTCAAGCTTCATCGCGGCCGCCGCTTCGGCCAGGGCGGGGTTGTCGACCTCGGTTCCGCCCACCCACACCTGGGCGATCAAGAACACCATCAACACGATGTAGAACTTGTCAGCCAGCTGCGAGAAGATCTGACCGATCCACAGTTGGCGGAATCCCTTGAGGGCCAGAACGGCTCGCAGGCCAGTGGTGGGAGCAGGGTTGCTCAAGACTGCTGTGTTCGAAGCGACGGGCTCTGGGGCGTCATGTTGCCGTAGCAGCTGCGCAGCAGGACCAGCGAGCGAATGCGCTTGCTCAGGTGTTCGCGGCACCAGCACTCCAGCAGCTGCAGCAGGTGCAGCCAGACTGCTTCAGGCCCCAGCAGCGCTCCATCGCGTCGGCGCGGCAAATGGGGCCGCGGCAAGCGCTGCAGCAGGGCCAGTTCCGAGGCGTTGAGCTGCACCGGTGCCTGCGGCAGGGCGCCGATCACCAGCCCCTCAGCAGGGAGCAGGCTGCAGCGCCAGCTCCAGTCGCCGATCGGTGGCTGCAACGGGGCGCAGCTGTGGGCGCAGCTCTGCAGCGGCAGGGCAAAGCCACCCAGGGCCAGCAGGTGCACAAAGCCCTGGACCAGCACCGCCAGGGTTTCGAGCTGGGGCTCGCGTTCGTCAACCAGCAGCTCGAGGCGGTTCAGCTGGGCGAGCAGGTCGGCCAGCAGTTCCGGGGCTGGGCTGCCATCGGGCACCAGCGCCAGCGCCAGCTCGGCCATGGCCTGGGCTGCTGAGAGCGTCTCCAGGCGCGTGCCCAGGCTGCCGAAATGGTGCAGCACCTGCAGTTGTCTGATGCGCCGCAGGCCGCGGCTACCGCTGATCTGCACGCGCAAGTGCGCCAGCGCCGCCGCCGCCGCCAGGCTGCTTCGGGGTTTGCGAGCCCCCGGGGCCGCCAGGCGCAGCAACCCACCGGTGTCACTGAGCAGCACCAACAAGCGGTCGTGCTCGCCTAGGGGTTTGCTGCTCAGCACCAACCCTTCGAGGGTCTGCTCAGGCACCGGCGCGCAGGGCCTCCATCAGCGCTACTCCGCGGCTGGTGCCCAGCCGGGTTGCGCCCGCCTCAACCAGCTCAAGGGCACCGGCCACGCTGGCGATGCCGCCGGAGGCTTTCACGGCCGCGCGCCCCCGGGCCAGCTGGCGCAAGGTCTTGACCTGCTCGACGCTGGCCGGCGGGCCAAAGCCTGAGCCTGTCTTCAAAAACGCGGCACCCGCGTCGATGCTCACCTCCACCAGCAGCTCCAGCGCTTCGGGCGTGAGCTTGCCGGCTTCCAGGATCACCTTGAACGGCAGGCCCAACTCGGCGATGGGTGCCAGATCGGCCAGCAGTGCGGCGCTGTTGCCGTCTGTGAGAGCGCCGAAGTCAGGCACCACATCGAGTTCGTCGGCGCCTTGCTCGGCTGCATATTCGGCTTCGGCCTGCTTGATCGCGGCTGCTACAGCACCAAATGGAAAGCCGATGACCGAGATGAGCCTGGGAGCCTCGCCTGGGCCAGCGGCCGCGCGGGGCAGGCGCTCACGCGCCAGGCTCACCCAGCGGGAGGCCACGCACACCCCGGCAAAACCGAAGTGGCGGGCCTCATCGCAGCAGCGCACGATCGCCTCTTGGCCGGCCAGGGGGTCGAGCTGGGCATGGTCGATCAGTGGAGCCAGATCGGGGCGCTCAGCGTTCAAGGGGACTCCATCGGCTCAGTCAGATCCTGCTTACTCCTTGGCCTGAATCACGCCGAAGCCACCATGGTTGCGGCGGTAGGCCACCTGGATCTGACCGCTCTCCTTGTCCTTGAAGACATAGAAGTCGTGGTCGATCACCTCGAGCTGATGCAGCGCCTCGTCGACATCCATCGGCGGCATCGCGAAGTATTTGCGACGCACACCGCGGCTGGGGGTGGCCGCTTCCTTGCCATCGGTCAGGCTGCCGCCGGGAGGGGGCAGGCTGGCGGCGCCGGCCTCCTCGTCGCGCGCTGAACGATGCACGGGGCCGTGCGTGCGCTCGTGCAGCCGCTCCCTGAAGCGGTTGAGTTGCCGGGTGAGTTTGCTGGCAACCAGGTCAATGCTGGCGTAAAGGTTGTCCGAGCGCTCCTGGGCGCGGATCACCGTGCCGTTGGCAAACATCGTCACCTCGGCGGTCTGCTGGGGCACGCGCGGGTTGCGCGCCACCGAGAGGTGTACATCGGCCTCTTTGACCATGCCTTCAAAGTGGTTGATGGCGCGGCTGAGCTTGGTTTCGGTGTACTCCCGGATCGCCGGGGTCACGTCAAGATTGCGGCCGTGGATGAGCAGTTTCATCAGAGCGTCAGGCCTCCTGGGATCAGGTTGGTTCAACGCTAGGAAGGGTCCATGGATCGCACCACGGGCGACGCAATCCTTCTTGAACCACAGGGCCTGGTGCCATTTGCGGCGGCCCTGGCGCAGCAGCGCGCCTGGCAGCAGCGCCTGCTCGCCGATCCAGACGGACCTGAGGCGGTGCTGCTGCTGCAGCATGAGCCCTGCTACACCCTCGGCCGCGGCGCCGATCCGGCCTTTCTGCGCTTTGACCCCGCGTCGCCGCCCCACCCGCTGTTTCGCATCGACCGCGGCGGTGAGGTCACCCACCATGCCCCGGGCCAGCTGGTGCTCTATCCGGTGCTCAACCTGCAGCGCCATGGCGCTGATCTGCATCTGTACCTGCGCACGCTTGAGCAGGTGGTGCTCGATGTGCTCACCGCCCTCGATCTGCCGGGCGAGCGCAGCACAGGGCAGACCGGGGTGTGGCTGCAGGGCCGCAAGGTTGCGGCCATTGGCGTCGGCGCGCGCCGCTGGATCAGCCAGCACGGCCTGGCGCTCAATGTGAGCTGCGATCTGGCGGGCTTTGCCGCGATCGTGCCCTGTGGCATCAGCGATCGGCCGGTGGGGCGGTTGCTCGACTGGATCCCCGGGCTCAGCTGCGACCAGGTGCGGCCGCTGTTGCTGGCGGCGGTGGCGGCGCGCTTTGCGTTGCAGTGGTGCGATCAGCCTGCTGCCGATGCGCTCCAATCACGCTGACAAAAGGCGCCACAATTAACGCGCTTTTGCCAAGGCTGCCTGCATGCCCCTGCTCACCACCACCGCCGAGGTGCACTGGAGCGGCAGCCGTCAGGACCACCAGGCCCTGGCCCAGCGTGACGATTGGAGTGCCCTGGAGCGCATCGATCAGCTCTGGCCCGTGCTGGCGGAGCGCCATGGCGAGGCGATCGCGCTCGATGCTCCCCATGCCAACCCACCCGAGCGCTTCAGCTACCGCGAGCTCAGCGCGCGCATCGACAGCGCTGCGGCTGCCCTGGCCCAACTCGGCCTGCAGGCTGGCGAGGTGGTGGCGCTGTTTGCCGAAAACGGCCCCCGCTGGCTGATCGCCGACCAGGCGATCATGCGCTGCGGCGCCGCCGATGCCGTGCGCGGGGCCAGCGCTCCAATCGAGGAGCTGCGCTACATCCTCGATGACGCCGCAGCGACCGGGCTGGTGGTCGAAACCGCTGCTCTGTTGGAGCGGCTCGAGCTCTCAGCCCAGCAGTGGCAACGCCTGCGCTTTGTGGTGGTGCTGACAGGCGAGCTGGGCGCCCTCACGCCAGCGGCGGCAGGCAGCCCACGGGCGTTGCTCGGCTGGAGCGAGCTGTTGGCGCGCGGTGCTGGGGCTGTTGCGCATCAACCAGCACCGCCCCCGCCCAGTGGTGCGGCCACTGCAGCCACGATGCTCTACACCTCGGGCACGACCGGTCAGCCCAAGGGCGTGCCGCTGAGCCACGCCAACCTGCTGCATCAGCTGCGCAGCCTGGGGGTGGCGGTCAACCCCCGAGCGGGTGATCGGGTGCTGGGCGTGCTGCCGATCTGGCATGCCTACGAACGCAGCGCCGAGTACTTCCTGTTCTCGTGCGGTTGCCAGCAGACCTACACGACCCTCAAACAGCTCCGCAACGACCTGCAGGCGGTGCGGCCCCACTACCTGATCAGCGTGCCGCGGCTGTGGGAGGCCCTGCTCTCGGGCTTTGAGGACGCCCTGGCCGCTATGCCGGCGGCCCGCCGCCGGCTGATCGAACGGGCCCTGGCCAACAGCCGCGCCTTCAGTGCGGCGCGCCGTCGGGCTCTCGATCTGACCCTGGCGCCCGAACCCGCTGCGGCGCGTCTGGCCGCTGCCGCCCAGGCCCTGCTGCGCTGGCCCGCCCATGCCCTGGCCAGTCAGGCGATCTGGCCCAAGGTGCGCAGTCAGTTGGTGGGCGGGCGCCTGCGCACCGCGATCAGTGGTGGCGGTGCCCTGGCGATGCATGTGGATGGCTTTTTTGAAGCCATCGGCATCGAGCTGCTGGTGGGCTATGGCCTCACCGAGACCAGCCCGGTGCTGAGCTGCCGCCGCCGTTGGTGCAACCGCCGCGGCAGCTCGGGGCAGCCGTTGGCGGGAACGTCGATTCGCATCGTCGATCCCGAGCGCCGACGTCCCCTGGGGGTCGGCGAGCGGGGGCTGGTGTTGGCCAAGGGGCCCCAGGTCATGGCGGGCTATCTGGGCAAGCCCGAGGCGACGGCCAAGGTGTTGGATGCCGATGGTTGGTTTGACACCGGCGATCTGGGCTGCCTGCTGGCCGACGGCTCGCTGGTGCTCACCGGCCGTGCCAAGGACACGATCGTGCTGAGCAGCGGCGAAAACATCGAACCCGGTCCGCTCGAAGAGGCCCTGGTGGCGAGCCCCCTGATCGAGCAGGTGATGCTGGTCGGTCAGGACCAGCGCAAGCTGGGCGCCCTGCTGGTGCTCAAGCCTGAAGCGCTTGAGGCGTTTGCTGCAGCCGCAGCTCTGCCGCCGCCTCGTCACGGCCAGCTTGATGCTGCACCTGCCCTTGAACCGACCCTGGCCAGAGCTCTGACGCGTGAATGCAACCGTCTGTTGGCGGCTCGCCCAGGCGCTCGTTCCGATGAAAGCCTGCTGGGGGTGGCCCTGGTTGAACCGTTCTCAATCGAGAATGGCCTGCTGACCCAGACCCTCAAGCAGCGCCGCGATCGCATCACGGCCCGTGATCAGAGCGCCATTGACGCCAT
>Ga0194110_10000156_pt1 | contig 84931 bp, 69 predicted proteins | sample TA2Kig1200mmetaG_FD_146192 | JGI IMG/M metagenome (GOLD analysis project Ga0194110, IMG submission 146192) | Freshwater microbial communities from Lake Tanganyika, Tanzania - TA2015032 Kigoma Deep Cast 1200m | ecosystem: Environmental > Aquatic > Freshwater > Lake | place: Tanzania: Lake...
CCCATAACGCCAAAAAGGCCGGGAACATATGTTTCCGGCCTTAGAGCGGAGCCAGAATTTCGTAGCGAAATACGGGTTCGCTGCAAGGCATTGTTCTGCCATAGGCCAAATGTTATCAGACCCGTCTAGTTATGTGTTGATCTTAAGAATTGCTTTTATCTCTGGAATAATTGCGTCATTTATTTTAAAAAATTTTCCACCTCTAACCTTATCGTCACCATCATTTGTTGCCAATCCCCAATATGTCAAGTAAAAGCAAAATCCCGCAACGCCTTTTTGTTTAAAATGCCAAAGGTCTTTAAATTCTGGTGACGACATCCGTTTTCTTTCAATAAATTGCAACCACAGTTCTCTCTTTTCTATTATATTTCTCTCTATGCTTTTTTTCTCAGCCTTACCTGGATATTGAAAAAGCTTTTTTCGTAAGTTTTGGAATTTTGTCGAATTGGGGTCTTCAATGTGTTCTATAATTGTTGGCCCAATCTCTTCACCTATTTTTATTTTTTCCATAATCTTATCTAAAACATCCTGATCTAAGTTATCATCGGGGTAGCTCTCACTAAAATTTTCTTGGAGAAGTGTCCTAAACTCATCGCTATATAGAGTGTTTTTCAGCACATTCGTTACTCTGGTTTCTTTTAGTTTTTGTTCTGCGAACCTTCTCAGAACACCGGATTGTATGGCCTCAGGGGTTAATAACTGCAAATAAGCTATGAATTGACTTAATGTCTGCTCTTCATGCACGGAATCAGATAGTGTGACTTGGAATACTTCTCTTTCCTCCTCAGGAATACTCTCGTCAATCATCAATACAGCTATACTATCGCCGTTAGTGGCTATCACCCAAGGTACTTTTTCTTGAACTGCCTTTTTCATCCCATCTTTTTTTGCTACATCGATATTCTCATTGATTCGTTTTGCTTCAAGGAAAAGGCAAGGCTTCCTTTCAAATTTCAAAGCGTAATCAACAGGCTTATTTTCTCCTTCTAAAAAGACAGGGAACTCTGGTTCAACACTATCAACATCTGCAAAGTCCCATCCGATCACCTTAAAAAGCGGCTCAATAAATCCATTCTTTGTGGATGCTTCATTAAGATTTCTTTTCCTATAGTCCTCTATTTTCTTTGATAGGGCTTTTATATCATTTTTTTCTGACATGAAAGTCTCCTCTTAAAGAATTCAGACATAGACTAATAGTCAAATTTGTGGCACTCTCATATGAAGCTCTTATCGTTCAAATAGCATAGTTTCTCACCTTTGGGAAACCAATTCTTAATGATTTTCCCCTCGTTCCCAAGCTCCTGCCTGAAAACCAGCAACCCCTTTCCGCGAGCAGGGAGGGTGGTGATCGGAGGGCAGGGAGGTCACCTCCCCCATCCCCCAATCATATCTGTGGATAAAAAATGGTTGACAATAGTAACATAAAGGTTACCATAAAATATGACGATAACCGTTCGGGAATATTTGGACCCGGGGGGTAAGTCCCCTTTCGCCAGCTGGTTTGAAGGTTTGCCTTCACTGGCTGCGGCTAAGATGGCCGCGGCTCTTTACCGATTGGAGCAAGGCAATTTTTCCAATGTCAAAGGCGTGGGCGGTGGTGTCTACGAGTGTAAGATTGATTTTGGTCCCGGTTACCGGGTTTATTTCGGCAAGGATGGGGATGGCCTGATTATTTTACTGGGCGGCGGGTCCAAGAAGCGCCAGGCCGCCGATATTGCCGCGGCCTTATCCTGCTGGCAGGATTATAAGCGGCGGAAATCATAGGAGGTGAAGCCATGGCCCTGACCAAGGAATTTCGGGCCACCCTGATGGAACGGGCCCGGCGGGACGCGGCGTTTCGCCAGGCCATGCTCAAGGAAGGCATCGACGCCATGTTGAGCGGCGACGTGGAAACCGGCAAGGCCATTTTGCGCGACTATATCAATGCGGCGGTGGGATTTGGAGATCTGGCCCAGGCGACTCAAATACCGGCCAAAAGTCTCCTGCGCATGTTCAGCCCCAAGGGCAATCCCCGGGCTGATAATCTGTTTCAGATCATCAAACACCTGCAGGCCCGGGAAGGCATCCATCTGGAAGTGGCTCCGGCCTGAAGAGGAAGATTTTTCGGTACCTTCGCCAGGATAGCTCAGGCCATCACTGGCACCCGCAAGATTCAGCCTGCGCCGCCCCGTCATGCCCCCCCGCCTTCACCCCCCCGCCGCCTAGATGCAGGGGGTCGGCGGTCTTCTCCGCCAGGTCGTCGATGCTCTTCACCCGCCACTCCTGACTCCCCCCGTTCCTCTCAAAGGTCCACTCCTCCTCCAGTGGGGCGGGCGTGGTGAGGCTGCCGGCCAGGACCTGGTGGCGGGAGCGGTGCATGATGTAGTCCGTGACCTCGCCCACGAGCCTCAGGGTGAGGAATTCCCCGGTGCCGTTCCGGCCGGCCCGGGTCACCTCCATGGTGTGCAGGCGCAGCTCCTCCAGGCGGCTGACCTCCTCCCGCAGGTGCAGCACTTTCTGGCCCAGGCGCAGATAGTCCAGAATGGTGGGGGCCAGCAGACCGGTGAGGGCGTCCAGTTCCTCGCGGTTCCAGGCATTGTGGAGGGTGGCGATGACCCGGCAGGCGTAGTCCCCAAAGGACGGCAGGTCAAAATCCGGGTTTTTCCGGGAAATCTCCTGGAGGCCCGGCATGGCCTGGGGATGCACCGTCAGAGTCACCGGACCGGGGCACACCGGTTTCATGAAAAGCTTTCTGCGTCGGACCAGGTCTTCTTCACCGGGCCTGGTCCGCCGGTAAAGGCGGAAACCGAGGTAGCCCAGGGCAAAGAGGACCGCCAGGTCCAACAGCCCGAAGGGGAAGGCCTCTTCCCAGAGCGCGGCGGGGGTGGGATAGCCGAAGATGCGGGACCACAGCAGGGTGGCCAGAACCCCTCCCGCCAGGAAGCCCATCAGCCGATGCGTGGACAAGGGAGAGGCAAGGGACTGGTGGAAGGGGGTGCTCCGGTTGCGGGGAGGTTGCAGGCGCGGCTCCACCGCGGCCGCCGGGACCGCAGGGGGGAGGCCGGCACGGACCAGGGCCCCCTGGCCGCGGGGGTGATGCGGCCCCGCCGCCGCCGGGGCGGAGGCCCAGACCAGTCCGGCCAGGCCGCAGAGGACGGCCGCCAGACCTATCCGCAAAAAGGCGGACCGGCAGGTGCGCATCGCCCGGAAACGCTCCGTCAGTAATTAATCGACCCCGCGGGGAGAGGCGTGCCACGGTTCACCCTAATTATCGGCTGTTATGGTGATGCGCTTGAACCTTCTTTTGCCCACCTGCACCAGATAGGTGCGATTGCCGGGCAGTTCCAGTTCCAGGTCCGTCACCTTGTGGCCGTCCACCTGCACCCCGCCCTGGGTGATGAGGCGCCGGGCCTCCGAGGTGCTGGGCGCCAATCGGGCCGCCACCAAGAGGCGCGGCGGGGCCAGACCGGACGCGCCCGACGCCGCGGCCACGGTCACCTCCTCGATGTCGTCGGGCAGCCCCCCTTCCCGGAAGATGCGGGCGAACTCCGCGGCCGCCTCCCGGGCCGCCCCGGCCCCATGGTAGCGGGCCACCAGCTCCACGGCCAGGGCCTCCTTGGCGTCCCGGGGATGCCGGGCGCCGGACTCCAGGTCCTGCCGGAGCTGGGCCAGCGCCGTCGGCGTGATGTCGCTCAACAATTCATAGTAGCGCAGCATCAGGACGTCGGAGATGGACATGAGCTTCCCGAACATGGCCTGGGGCGGCTCGTCGATGCCCACGTAGTTGCCCAGGGACTTGCTCATCTTCTGGACGCCGTCCAGGCCCTCCAGCAGCGGCAACGTGATGACCACCTGGGGCGCCTGGCCGTACTCCCGCTGGATGTCCCGGCCCACCAGCAGGTTGAACTTCTGGTCCGTGCCCCCCAACTCCACGTCGGCCTGGAGCGCCACCGAATCGTAGGCCTGGATCAGGGGGTAGAGGAACTCGTGGATGCTGATGGGCGTCTGGGAGACATAGCGCTTGTGGAAATCGTCCCGCTCCAGCATCCGGGCCACGGTGTGCCGCGCCGCCAGGCGGATCAGGTCCTGGGCGCGCATGGGCTTCATCCAGCGGCTGTTGAAGTCGACCACGGTCTTTTCCGGGTCCAGCACCTTGAAGATCTGCCGCTCGTAGGTGACGGCGTTGGCCTTCACCTCCTCTTCGGTGAGGGGCGGCCGGGTCTCGCTCTTGCCCGAAGGGTCGCCGATCAGCCCCGTAAAGTCGCCGATGAGAAAGATGACCTGATGCCCCAAATCCTGAAAAGTTTTCAGCTTGTGGAGGAGCACCGTGTGCCCCAGGTGCAGGTCCGGCGCGGTGGGGTCGAACCCGGCCTTGACCCGCAGGGGCGCGCCGCCGGCCAGAGACTTGGCCAATTTTTCGGTAAGCTCTTCTTCCCGGATGATTTCCTGAACGCCCTTCTTGATGCGGGCCAACTGATCGCTCACAGATTGCACTGCCGATGATCTCCCATCTTTTGTAAAGGTGCCGCTATTTCCCGGCGTGCGAAATTCTCAAGGACCGGCCATCCTGTCCTGAAGCGGACCGGCCCCCTCCGGGGACGCGGATTTTTCCTCGCGCCGGCATGACCGCAGAGCAAGATATAACACAAAGATTCCCAAAGACCAAAGACCTGCCGGGCGGCGTCCCCCGCCGGGAGCAGGGGGCATCCGGCAGCGACCTTTTGGGTAGGGATGGATGCGTTTCGCTTTCACGCTATGGTCCCAACTAGTTCTCATCCGGAAAGGTTTTTGCCTTTAAAAGTCCCCCTTTTTTAAAGGGGAATTTAAAGGGATTATAGAGGCTTACATAATCCCCCCAGCCACCCTTTAGAAAAGGGGGGAGTTTTTAAGGAGTTTCCGGATGGACACTAACTACTTATCGCTATGAGGGTCAAGAAATCGCGGTCCGTTAAAATGAATAAGATGTGACGGCGCATCTGCAACCCAAACTTCGGTTTCCCAAGCTATGTCCCGGAAATAACGGGTCATAACTGAGCGCGAAGGAAAAGCCGTAACATATATCAAGCCCGCCGTTGCGCCAGTAAATAACCGAGCAAGTTCTATTTGGCGCTTTCCGTCAATAATGCCACTATGGGTTACAGATTCAATTAATAAAAGCCAATTTTTTTCAGGGTAATAGAAAACAACATCCGGCATTTTACCATGTTCATCGACCGTCACGCCCAGCGTTGTCAGCAGTTCTTTATCAAAATAGCCCCATTTTTTGCCGGTATCGCCCACATAAACCAAATTGGCGCCTGGTACAAAGCGTGCAGCAAAAACCTCCACAATCGCCTTTATAAGCTCACTGTGTTGTCCGGGACTTATATTGATTATTTTACCAGGTGCGATTTTCACTGGTACAAGCTTTTGCATACGCTCTTTTGCGTAGCGCTCTGCAAGAGTCTTCCTTATAGAAAGATACTGTTTTAAATAGGTCTCCCATTTTTTCGTTTCATAGGTTTTCAGAAGTGTGAGTGTTTCAGGTAATATCTGGTAAACGGTATCAGGGCTGTTGGGTGGTCTTTCAGGCTTGTCGGGATTACAAATGGCTATGGCAGCTTCTACAAAAGGTTGTACAGAATGTTTTCTTATGGTTTCACGTGTGTTTGGGGCGTATTTCTTGCCATAATGATTCCGGATGAAATCCATCATGGGCGTGATCCCGATAAGCGGATTTTCAGCCTGAGCCCACTTCTTTTCAGAAGTCAGATTTAATAGCGCCAATAGGCAAAGGGCTGAACGCTCGTTCCTTTGTGGCCTTGGAAGCCCGAGAGCTTCAAGGATTTTAAGAGCGTTTTTTATATGTTCGTTTCCTTCCATGCGAGGCTTTCGATTTTCTTGTCAATTTCCTGTTGGTTCAGTTCTCCTTGACCTTTTGCCCAAACGCCAAGGCGAGTTAAAATCTCACGGCTTGGATATTTAAGCAAACGCAAGTCGGTTGCGTTTACCTGCGTATGACCACTAAAAAGGCGGAATTGCTCATCAACCGCCGTGGAATTAAGGAACAACGTCAGGCCGCGGGCAAGATTTTCAGGAATCCCCTGTTTCCCGGAATGGAAGACATTGAGGTGATTTTCAAAGCCAAGCATAGAGCTACCATTAAAGGCGTCTGGAAAAACGACACTCGCCACAACACGACGCTTTTCTTCCTTAGATGAAAACCTCCTTACCACAACATAATATCCGTTCGGATAAAGCCATTTTTCAGTTTCAGCATTCTTCAGAATTGCGTTCGGTTTTTTCGCACCCGGCTTAGGCCAGTCAATAGCCTGCCCTGAAAAATGGGCGGGATAAAGAAGGGGCACAGTGCCCCTCTCCGGCATTTGTCGGAGATGAAACTTTAACCTAAAATCAACAACCGGCCCTGTTGAGACTTCAAGGCCAATTTCGGCAAGCGAAAAACGGATAGCCGGTGAAGTCTCAAGATGATTGCGTTCAGGGGAAGTGGGAACGTGAATGAAGCTCTCGGGATCATCGGGAAAAACGATCCTGTCAAAAGGGTAAACATTGGTTTCCATGTCAGTAAAACTATCGTCTGTTGATGTGGAGACGGTAACACTTCCCTGGGGTGCGTCCCGTTCAAGAAAAATAATGATATTTTCCTGTAATACATCATCATCTCTGAAGGCACGGTTACGGGCGGCGAATAAGTGAATGTACTTAATTGCCGTTTCAGCAAGGATAAGCTCGCGAAATGGCCGATAGTAAGGGCCATTGCAAAAACTGCGCGGGATAATCGCAACAATTTGGCCGCCCGGGTGCATGAGTCTTATTGTGAGAGCAACAAAGGCGGAATATAAGTTGACGGTTTCAATACCGACCCGGCGAAGCAAAAACCGATGACGGGACGCACTATGAATTTTTCTATAAGGAGGATTCAGAATTGCATGAGTAAAACGCAATTCCCCTTGAAAAATAAGATTTACCGCCTCTTCAATAAAATCCCCCCGCCGTATGGAAATATCTATGTCAAAACAGCCCTGATATTTTGCTAGTGTTTCGGCTAATAACTCCCGTAACTTAGGGTCAATCTCATAGGCCACGACTTGAACATGTTGAAAAGCGAACCCCTCTGCGAAGCGGTCTAAAGCAGCCCCTGACAGCGCACCCATGCCCGCGCCGGCATCTAAGAGAAAAACTGTTTTTAGGGTTGAAGGCGAGAACAGGGAGGCCATAAAGCGGGCAACCGTTGCGGGGGTCATAAACTGCCCCAGCTCGGATTTTCTTTTCTGGCTTATCTGCTGTCCCACTTTTTTGCGGACAGTTTCAGCTTGTTCAAGCAAGTGGGGCATACTCTTCCTTTATCCTAATAACCATTCAACCGTCTCTGGTTGAAGGCATGATATCACAATTTTTGATCGGATAGGTCAGGATTTAACCTTACATATTTTAAACCTTTGGTTCTGGCTCATATACTCTCCTTAATCAATATGTTGCAAGGACATTCGTTTCCCCCAAGATGCTGAGATTGTTTTAATATTCCATGTGCGAGGCGCGGTGTCAGCGGTCCCCTGCTCTGAACTCAGCTATTTTCTTCGGCCAGAACCGCCAGGAGGGAGGCCGAAGCCTTGAGGCCCACGGGGAGGGCGGCTTCGTCGGGGTTGAACAGGGGGGAGTGGAGGGGCTCGCCTTTGGCCCCGGGGGTGCGCACCCCCAGAAAGAAGTAGAAGGCCGGGGCCTTGGCGGCGAAGTAGGAAAAATCCTCGCTCCCCATGGCGGGCTGGTGGGCCTGCACGTGACGGGCGCCCAGGACCCGGGTCAGCACCGCCGCGGCCCGCTCCGCCAGGGCGGGATCGTTTTTGAGGATGGGGTAGATGTCGGTGGTGGCCAGGTCGAGCTCCACCTCCAGGGCCTGGGAGAGGCCCGCCAGGCGGCGCTTCAGGCTGCGCAGCACCTTCTGGCGCACCCGTTCGTCCAGGAAGCGCAGGCTCCCCTCCAGGACCACCCGGTCGGCCAGGATGTTGAAGCGGGCGCCGCCCTCGATCTTCCCGAAAGTGAGCACCACGGGATGGCGGGCGTCCACCTCGTGGAGGAGCACCGCCTGGACCTGGGCCAGCACCTGGGCGCTGGCGGCGATGGCGTCCACGCCCCGGTGCGGGGTGGCGCCGTGAGCCGCCTTGCCCTGAATGGTGAGCACCAGGTGGTCGGAGCCGGCCATCACCACTTCGGGGCAGTAGCGCACCTGGCCCACGTCCAGTTGCGGCGCCACGTGCAGGCCGATGACCGCCGCCGCGGGCGGGCCGTTCAGCACCCCCGCGGCCACCATGCCCCGGGCGCCGCTGGCGTTCCCCCGGGGCGGGCCCTCCTCCGCGGGCTGGCACAGGAAGCGGATCTCCCCGGCCAGGCGCTCTCTCATACCGCTCAACAGCCGTGCGGCCCCCAGGGCGATGCTCAGGTGCAGGTCGTGGCCGCAGGCGTGCATCACCCCGGGCGCCCGTGAGCGCCAGGCCGACTCCACCCCTTCTTCCAACGGCAGGGCGTCCATGTCGGCCCGGTAGGCCACCGCCCGCCCCGGCCGGCCCCCTTTGAGCACCCCCATGACCCCGTGCCCCGCGATGCCGGTGGTCACCGTGAGCCCCAGCCCGGCCAGATAGTCCGCGGCCACCCGGGCGGTGCGCTCCTCTTCATGGGAGAGTTCGGGGTGCCGGTGGAAATCGCGGCGCAGGCGGACCACCTCCCCGGCCAGGACCGTCGCCTGCCGGTCGATCTCCGCCAGCAACGCCTCAAGGTGCGCCATCAGGAAACCTTTTGTTGGAGAAGCTTATGTGGAGGAGGGGGCCAGGGGTCAATAGACCTCTGCCCCCTCCCCCACACCCCCTCCCCCAACCCCTTAACTTTGGGCTGTAGGGGCGGTTCGCGAACCGCCCCTACGAGGGGGTAGGACCGTAGGGCGGGAAAGCGAAGCGCATCCCGCCGGGCTTGCCGATGAGCAAAGCAGAGGTTTGCCGGCAATCCGGTTCCCAAGCAGGAGCCTGGGAACCAGAGAAACCGCCGGCGAGATGCCCACGAGGACATGGCTTTCCGTGCTCTGGGCGTGCACCCGCATCCCATCCCTGGCACCTGGCACCTGACACCTGCTCTCCCCCCCCTCAAAACTCCACCACCGCGTCGTCGCCCAGGAGGAGTTGCAGGCAGCGGTGGCGGTGGTGCCGGGCCACCCTGGCCTGGCGGCCCAGGAGGCTGTCTTCCAGCCGATCCACGTGGGAGATGGTGACTTCGGCCAGCAGCACCGAATGTTCGATGACCGAGGCCTCCACCCGGGAGTGGTCGCCGATGCTGGTGAAAGGGCCGATGAAGCTGTCCCGGATGACGCAGTGCTCGCCGATGACCGCGGGCCCCCGGATGGTGGAGTTGATCACCCGGCTGCCGGCGCCCAGGGAGACCCGGCCGCTCACCGTGCTGTCCCCGTCCACCTCGCCCTGGATGTCCCGGCGGCTCCACTCGTCCAACACGTGGGTGTTGGCGGTGAGCAGGTCGTCTTTCTTGCCCGTGTCCAGCCACCAGCCGTCCAGGGTGCGCCACGTGACGCGCCGCCCCCCTTCCAGGAGGCGCTGGATGGCGTCGGTGATCTCCAGTTCGCCCCGCCAGGAGGGCTTGAGCCCGGAGATGGCCTCATGAATGGCCGGCGTAAAGAAATAGACCCCCACCAGGGCCAGGTTGGTGGGCGGCTCCTTGGGCTTCTCCACCAGGCGCACCAGCCGGCCGTCCGGCCCCACTTCGGCAATGCCGAACTGGCTGGGATTGTCCACCTCCTTCAGCAGCACCATGGCGTCGGCCGACTCCTGTTGAAAATCCTGGAGGAACTTGGTGATGCTGTTGCTGATGAGGTTGTCCCCCAGGTACATGACAAAGGGGGCCTCCTGGAGGAAGGGCCGGGCCGTGGACACCGCGTGGGCCAACCCCGCGGGCTTGTCCTGGAGGAGGTAGGTGATGGCCACGCCCCAGCGTGAGCCGTCCCCCACCGCCTCCTGGATGGAGTCCCCGGTCTCCGGGCTGATGATGACGCCCAGGTCGCGGATGCCGGCCCGCACCAGGTTTTCGATGACGTAGAAGAGAATGGGTTTGTTGGCCACCGGCACCAACTGCTTGGCCGCCGTGTGGGTGAGGGGACGGAGACGCGTCCCCTTGCCGCCGCTCAGGATCAAGCCTTTCATGCACCCTCCGGGCTTCTGAAACCTTGCTTTCCTATTATCGACTAGAAGAGCTTAAATTTTAACCCCATTTTCACCTGGCTCCGGCTTCTGCGCACCCCTGGCCGATTGCAAAGCCCCGGCGAATATGATACCGTCTGCCAGGAATTGCTTGAGATTTCCCGACAATGATGGCTTTGGGTCGGCGCGGCCGCACCCCCGCGCCCGAATATACCCTGACCGGGGATGGGCGGAAGGCAAGGTATGCGTGCGCCTGTTTACGGCTTGCCGGTGGCCCCCGCTCCTGGAGGAGAATCGCTTGAACATTGCCGACGACTCTGCCGAGGCGGCCCTGGCCGATAAGGTGCGCCCTCTGGTGAACGACATTTTAGCCCGATTCAACAGCGAAGGCATCACCCCCCAGGAAGCGGGAATGGTGATCCTGGCCCTGACCCATCGGCTCCTGGGGGTTCTGAAGGACCATCCGGAAGATCGTCAGGCCTTTGTCATGAAATTCATCAACCTGGTCAACACCTTCCTGGCCGGTCAGATGGCGCCACCGGCCTGAGTCGGATTTTCCTATTCCCGGCGGGATCTCAGCCATGCCCGGCATAGCCTCTTCCATCCTGGAGACGATGGGCGCCACTCCCATCGTCCGCCTGAACCGCCTCAACCCCAACCCCCGGGTGGAGGTCTGCGTCAAGCTGGAGTACTTCAATCCCGGCGGCTCCGTCAAGGACCGGCCGGCCCTGGCCATGATCGAAGCCGCAGAGGCCGCCGGCCACCTCACCCCGGATAAGACGGTGCTGGAGGCCACCAGCGGCAACACCGGCATCGGCCTGGCCATAGTCTGCGCGGTCAAGGGCTACCGGCTGCTGTTGGCCATGCCCGAGTCCGCCAGCCTGGAGCGCAAGCGCATCCTCAAGGCCATGGGAGCGCAGCTCCTCCTCACCCCGGCCCACCAGGGCACCGACGGCGCCATCGAGGAGGCCTACCGCCTGGCCCGGGAAAACCCGGAGGCCTACTTCCTGGTGGACCAGTTCAACAACCCCCACAACCCCGTATCTCACGCCCACACCGCCCGGGAAATCTGGGAGCAGACCGGGGGCCGGGTCACCGCGGTGGTGGCCACCATAGGCACCTGCGGCACCCTCATGGGGCTGACCCGCTACCTCAAGGAAATCAATCCCGCCGTCCAGGTGGTGGGGGTGGAGCCCTACCTGGGCCACGCCATCCAGGGGCTGAAAAATCTGAAGGAATCCTATGTGCCGGGCATTTTCGTCAAGGGGCAGGCCGACCGGATCGTCAACGTGGAGGACGAAGAGGCCTTTGAAACGGCCCGGCGCCTGGCCCGGCAGGAAGGCCTCTTTCTGGGCATGAGCTCCGGGGCGGCGGTGGCTGTGGCCCTGCGTCTGGCCCGGGAGATGGACTCCGGCCTCATCCTGGCCATCGCCCCGGACAGCGGCGAGCGGTACCTGTCCACACCCCTCTATTCCGAAAAGGAAGCCCCCAGCCTCCACTTTTACAACACCCTGTCCCGGAGCAAGGAGCCCTTCCAGCCCCTCAAGCAGGGGGAGGCGGCGCTGTTTGTGGACGGCCCGGCCCTGCACGCCAACCTCACCCTGGGGATGGCCCGGCGCCTGGTGCTGGCCGATCTGGTGCAGCGCTCCCTGCAATTCCGGGGCTTCACCATCCACCGGCTGGTGAGCCTCATCGACGTGGACGACCGGGCCATCGCCGGGGCTGAAGCCGCGGGCCAGGACCTGGCCCGCTTCACCACCCGCTTCCGGGAGGAGTTTACCGAAGACCTGGCCGCCCTGCGCATCCTTCCCGGCGGCCACTTCCCCCTGGCCTCCCGCCACATGGACGACATGGTGGACTTCACCCGGCGGCTCCTGGAGCGGGGCTTTGCCTATGAAAAACTGCGCTCCGTCTATTTCGACATCTCCCGCTTCAAGGATTACGGGCGCCTTTCCCGCCTGGACCTGACCAAGATCAGGGTGGGCAAGACCGTGGATCTGGACGAATACGCCAAGGAGAACCCCCGGGACTTCACCCTGCTGAAACGGGCCAAGCTGGGAGAGCTGAAAAAGGGCATTTACTACACCACGCCCTGGGGGCAGGTGCGCCCCAGTTGGCACCTCATCTGCGCCGCCCTGGCCCTCAAATACCTGGGCGGCGCCGCCGATTTCCACGTGGGCGGCATCGAGTCCCTCTTCCCCCACGAAGAGAACGAAAACGCCCTGTTCACCGCAGCTACCGGCAAGCCCCTGGCCCGGTTCTGGCTGCACAGCGAGCACGTGCTCAGGGACGGCCGCCCCTTAAGGGAAACGGGCGAGGTGACGGTGCGGGATCTGCTGGCCCAGGGGAGCCGGGGCGAGGATGTGCGCTATTTCCTGCTCTCCACCCACTACCGCAAGCCCCTCACCTTTACGGCGGAGAGCCTGGCCGCCGCGGCCCGGGCCCGGGCCCGCTTCGACCACCTGCTGCTCAGGCTGTCCCTGACCGAAGGCGACGACGCCCCCACCGGAGCCCTGGAAGAGCGCCTTTTCCAGGCCAAGAAAGAAGTGACCGCGGCCCTGGACGACGACCTGAACGTGGCCCGGGCCCTGTCCCACCTCTTCAACCTGGCGGCCGAGGTCAACGCCGACCTGGACCGGGGCCGCCTGGGGAAGAACGGGGCCGCCGCGGTCAAGTCGCGGCTGGCCGAACTGGACGAAATCCTGGGGGTGATGAACCCGCCCCAACATATGCGGGACGAAGCCGTGGAGGCCCGCCTGGCGGAGCGCGAAGAGGCCCGGCGGCGCCGGGACTGGGCCACCGCGGACCGCATCCGGGACGAGCTGGCCCAGGCCGGCATCGACGTCACCGACACCCCCGCCGGCCCCCGCTGGCAGCGGCGGTGAGGGCTGTGGGGGGAGGACGGGGGAGCAATGGCTCCTGTGGCGCAGGCGTCTCGCCTGCGGACCCCCCCCACACCCCCCTCCCAACCCCCATTAGTGGGGGACGGAGAATCCCACTGGTTCCCAAGTTGAACTTGGGAACCAGATAGCGGGGAGCCCCCAATGAGGGGGGTGAAGAGGAGGCTGGGGAGGAAGCCGGGGCAGGCGCCCCGGCCTGGTTCCCCAGCTCCTGCTTGGGAACCCACTTGCCCTCCGAGCAGACCTGCTATAGCAAGCAGGTCCGCACTGGTTCCCCAGCTCCTGCTTGGGAACCCCCTTGTCCGCCAAGCTCTGCTTGGCGAAAACCTGACAATTGCAACAAAGCGAAGCTTTCCCCGACAAGGACGCATCCCATGGATTACGCGCACTATTGGTGGGGCCCCTGGATGATCTTCCCCGTGGTCATGCCCGTGGTCATGGTGGTGGCGCTGGTGGTCTGCCTCTATTTCTTTTTCGGCCGGGGCTCCCGGCCCCCCCTGGGCCAGACGCCCGGCCCCTACCCGGACAACGCCCTGAATATCCTCAAAGAACGCTACGCCAAAGGCGAGATCAGCAAAGAAGACTTTGACCGGATGAAGCAGGATATTCTGAATTGAGGCCGACGGAACAGGGCCGGCCCTCCGTGCCCGACGTCTGTTGCCAAACCTCTATTGTTACAAAATTGTCATTAGCGGGTTCTGCCCGCCGGCGACACCCGGCAACGGTGCCTGAGACGCACCCTGCGGACGGAAAAACTTATCAGGAGAGGAATATGAAACGGGGCGTTCTCTCCGGCAAAGGCATTTTTTTCCTGGTCTTTCTCCTGCTCGGCTGCGGCCGGGAGCCTGACCTGGACACCTATTACCCTCTGACAGAGGGGATGCGGCGCACCACTCAGACGAAAATCACCGAGACCGCAGGCCCGGACAAGATGGAAGAGCGGGAATCCAGGGCCAGCCTGATCTATCTCCCCGCCCAGGAGCTTCAGGGAAAAACCGTTTTCCCCATGAAATCCAACCAGATCGGCGGACCCAAGGATATTACCATAGTGATTTATCTGGGAAAGGACCAGGAGGGAATTTTCCTGGTCGGCCATCAGATAACCCTGGACAAAAAAATTCGTGAGCCGAAATTCATGGAGAGAAAAGATTACCTCCTGAAAAAGCCTCTGAAAGTCGGCAATGAATGGTCCGCTGAATCGGGTAGTTATCTGAAACCACCTGAAAAAGTGCAGTTAAAAGTTGTAATAGAAAGCCTGGACGAAACCATTTCGGTCCCGGCCGGGACTTTCAAGAAGTGCCTGAAATTGACCAAAAAAGGGGATAAAACTTTGAAAAACGGGGCTGCCGTCAAAATAGAACAGACTTTGTGGTATGCTCCCGGCGCAGGCTTCGTGAAGTTCATCGACCTGCAAACGATGACGGAAGACGGCAAGACGAAAATAAGAAAATCGGTGACGCAACTGGAGTCCATAGAGAAATAGGCAGCTCCCCAAGGGAACGGTTCACCCCCTGGTTCCCAGGTTCAACCGGGGAGCCAGGGGATAAGATTGCACACCCGAGGGCGGGTGTCCTGCATAAGAAAGCGATAAGGGGTTGGGGGCGTGGGGCAGGGGTGCAGGGGTCTGTGATCCCTGGCCCCTCCCCCACCCGCAAATTTTCCCAGTCAGGAACAACCATGAGCGATAAACCCTGGGGCGGGCGCTTTGAGGGCGCCACCGAAAAGACCGTGGAGGAGTTCACCTCCTCCCTGCACTTCGACCGGCGGCTTTATCGCCAGGATATCCGGGGCTCCATGGCCCACGCCCGCATGCTGGCCCGCCAGGGGGTCATCAGAGCGGCCGAAGCCGAAGCCATCGTCGGGGGGCTGGAAGAGATTCTGGCCGAGATCGAGGCCGGCCGGTTCGCCTTCGACCCGGCCCTGGAGGACATCCACATGGCCGTGGAGGCCCGCCTCACCGAAAAGATCGGCGAGACCGGGCGCAAGCTCCACACCGCCCGGAGCCGGAACGACCAGGTGGCCCTGGACGTGCGCCTCTTCCTGGCCGAGGCGGTGGAGGAGTTGCTCGCGGCCCTGGCCGACCTGCGCCGGGCCGGGGCCCGCCTGGCCCGCCGCCACTTCGGACTCATCATGCCGGGCTACACCCACCTGCAGCACGCCCAGCCGGTGCTCGTGGCGCACCATCTGCTGGCCTACGACGAAATGTTCCGCCGGGACCAGGCGCGTCTCAAGGAATCCCTGGCCCGCATCAAGGTCTCGCCCCTGGGGGCCGCGGCCCTGGCCGGCACCACCTTTCCCGTGGACCCGGAAGGCGTGGCCCGGGAGTTGGGGTTCCCCCAGGTCTTCCGCAACTCCATGGACGCGGTGAGCGACCGGGACTTCATCCTGGAGTTTCTGTCGCACGCCGCCATCCTCATGGTGCACCTGAGCCGCCTGTCCGAAGAGCTCATCATTTGGAACTGTCCGGAATTCGGCTTCGTGGAGATCGCCGACGCCTACGCCACCGGGTCCTCCATCATGCCCCAGAAGAAAAACCCGGACGTGGCCGAACTCATCCGGGGCAAGGTGGGCCGGGTGGCGGGGAGCCTCATGGGCCTGCTCATGACCGTCAAGGGCCTGCCCCTGACCTACAACCGGGACCTGCAGGAGGACAAGGAGCCCCTGTTCGACGCGGTGGACACGGCCCTGGGTTCGGTGCGCCTCATGACCGGCATGCTGGAGGGCCTCACCCTGCGCCCCGAACGCCTGGCCGCAGCCCTCAAAGGCGGCTTCCTCAACGCCACGGACATGGCCGACTACCTGGTCAACCAGGGGGTGCCCTTCCGCACCGCGCACGAGCAGGTGGGCCGGGCCGTGCGCTACGCCGAATTCCAGGGGAAGGAGCTCCAGGAGCTGACCCTGGAGGAGCTGCAGCGCTTCGCCTCCCAGGCCGGGCCGGACCTTTTCGACTGGCTCAAGCTGGAGAACGTGGTGGCCCGGCGGCGCTCCCCCGGCGGCACCGCGCCCGAACGGGTGGAAGCGGCCCTGCGCAAAGTGGAGAAGGAGCTGGGCCTATGAAGAAGGCTTCCTCCTTTGCCATCATTTCTCTCGTGACCCCATTCAGGGGTTGGGGGAGGGAGTTTGAGGGAGGGTGCAGGGGGCTATGCTCCCTGGCCCCCTCCCTCAAAATTACTTTCCTCCTGCTGGCCGCCGTCTGCCTGCTGGCCGCCTGCGGCAAGAAGCTGGAGCCCCTCTCCCCCGACGCGGTGCTCCCCGGGCCGGTGCGGGAGTTCCGCCTGACCCAGGAGGGCGAGAGCCTGGTGCTGAGCTGGCTCATCCCCCAGGAGAACCTTCTGGGGCAGCCCCTCACCCAGGTCCAGGGGTTCCGCCTTTACCGGGCCGAACTGCCGGGGCCGGCTCCGCAGCCCGGCTGCATCCCCGACTTCCGCCTGCTGGCCGACATCGATCTGGCCTATCCCCGGGCCGGCCGGGTGCAGGGCGAAGCCGTGCTCTACCAGGACGCCGGCCTTACGCCTGACCGGCGCTACGAATACCGCGTGGCCGCCTACGTGCACGACCGCTACCTGGGGGCCTGGTCCCCCACCCTGAGCCACGCCTGGGGCGCCCTGCCCCGGGCGGTGCGGGGGCTTCAGGCCGAAGCCGGGGACCGGGCCGCCACCCTGACCTGGGAGCCGGTGAGCCGCCGCGCCGACGGCGCCCCCCTGACCGACCTGGCGGGCTACCACCTCTACCGCCGGTCCGACCGGCAATCCTGGCGCCGGATCACTCCCCAGCCTCTGGCCGCCACGGCCTATCATGATGTAGCGCTCACCAACGAAGTGGCTTATAATTATAGAATTCGGGCGGTGCGCCGTCTCGGGGGCGACCTCCTGGAGAGCCTCGATGCTCCGGACGTCACCGTGACGCCGGTGGACCTGACGCCGCCGCCGCCGCTCCTCAACCTGGTGGCCGCGCCCACCCCCCGGGGGGTGGAGCTGCGCTGGGACGAAAGCCCGGCCACCGACCTGGCCGGCTACCGGGTCTACCGCCGGGTTCCGGGCGAGGCCCAATACCGCCGCCTGACCCCGACCCTGCTGAACAAACCCTATTTTTTGGACGATGCCGCGCCCCGGGGCCGGACGTACTATTACGTCGTCACCGCGGTGGACGACTCCAAACGGGCCAACGAGAGCCTGCCCTCCGAGGAGGCGGAAGTGGCTTATGAGATACGATAACATTGCCGATTTCTTGAGTAGGATTATCATGAAAATTCCACCCTCGTTGAAGCAAATTGCGAATGCTTTGCCTTTTTCGGAATACTTGAAGGGAAAAGTCAGGTATTTTATCTGGTCTCAGGAAAAACAAAAAAGATACGGGTCCCTGGGCGAAGGGGAAACGTTCTATGGTTACCAGGGGGAAACATTCAAGGCGAGAGCCAGGAGAATGCGGGAGGGGTTTTTTGAAAAGTACTCCCGCGGCAAAGGCCTGGACATCGGCTTCGGGGGGGACCTGCTGACAAAGAATTGCCGGGGATGGGACTTTGAGGATGGCGATGCCCAGTACCTGCGGGGATTGAAAGACCATTCCTTTGATTTTGTGTATTCCTCCCATACCCTGGAAGACCTTCCGGACTTGGAAGCAGCCCTGAAAAATTGGTGGAGGGTCTTGAAACCGGGCGGTTTTTTTATTCTATATCTCCCTGAAAGGGACTTGTATGAAAAGAAGCTGACCCTGCCCTCCCGATGGAACCCTGGCCATAGACACTTTTTCTTGTTGGACCGAGATGAAAAGCCTCACACCGTCGGCCTTCTGCCTTTGATCGCCAGGACCATATCCGATTATGAATTGATTTATGCCAAGGTTTGTGACGAAGGCCATACCATTACCGATCCCGAGCAGCACAGTGACGGAGAATATTCTCTAGAAGTGGTGCTTAAAAAACTTTTGACAACTAAAGCAAAGAAGAAGTAATACTATGCTGCCGACAAGATCTTTTAACCTCCATGGCTTCCGACTGCCTTCGTGATTTGCGGTTCCATATGCGAAAAGGGTTCTTATGCACCATTTCCACTACGTCAACGGCGAGCTGTATTGCGAAGACGTGCCCGTGGCGCTCATCGCCGAGAAGGCGGGGACCCCCTTCTACCTTTACAGCCACGCCACCCTGAGCCATCATTACCGCATCTTCGACGCGGCCTTCGCGGGCTTTCCGCATCTGGTCTGCTTCGCGGTCAAGGCCAACTCGAACCTGGCCATCCTGCGCACCCTCATCGCCCTGGGGGCCGGGGTGGACATCGTCAGCGGCGGCGAACTGTACCGCTCTTTGCAGGCCGGGGTGGACCCCATGAAGGTGGTCTACTCCGGCGTGGGCAAAAACGAGGCGGAAATCCGCCAGGCCCTCAGGGCCGGCATCCTGATGTTCAACATCGAATCCTCCCAGGAGCTGGCGGAGATCTCCCGGCTGGCCGGGCGTCTGCGCACCACGGCCCGCATCGCCCTGCGCATCAACCCGGACATCGACCCCCAGACGCACCCCTATATTTCCACGGGCCTCAAGAAAAACAAGTTCGGCATCGACATCGAGCGGGCCCTGCAGGACTACCGCCGGGCCCGGGAGCTGCCGCATCTCGACGTGGTGGGCGCGGCCTGCCACATCGGCTCCCAGATCACCGAACTGCGCCCCTTCCTGGAGGCGGTGGGGCGCCTAAAGAGCCTCATCCGCGAGCTGGCCAAGGAAGGCATCGCCATCCGTTTCCTGGACCTGGGCGGCGGGCTGGGCATCACCTACGACCGGGAGACGCCCCCCCACCCCCAGGAATACGGGCAGGCGCTGGTCAAGGAACTGCAGGGGCTGGACGTCACCCTCATCCTGGAGCCCGGCCGGGTGCTGGTGGGGAACGCCGGCATCCTGGTGACCCGGGTGCATTACACCAAGGACACGGAGGCCAAGCATTTCATCATCGTGGACGCGGGCATGAACGACCTGGCCCGCCCCAGCCTCTACGGCTCCTACCACGCCCTGCACCCGGTGGTGGAGCGCCCCCGGCCCGAAGTGGAGGCCTCCCTGGTGGGCCCCATCTGCGAGTCCGGCGACTTTTTGGCCAAGGACCGGCTCATGCCCGCGTTCACGCCCGGCGAACTGGTGGCGGTGATGAGCGCCGGGGCTTACGGCTTTTCCATGAGCTCCAATTACAACTCCCGGCCCCGGGTGGCGGAAATCTTGGTGAAAGACACCGAGTTTTATGTTATCAGAAAGCGCGAAACCTACCGTCACCTCATTCAGGGAGAAGCCATACCCGACTTTTTGAAGGAAGCGCCGTGACCGCCGACTCCTCCCGACGCCGTCTGCCGTTCTTCAAGATGCACGGCGGCGGCAACGATTTCGTGCTGGTGGACCACCGCCTCCCCATCCTGGCGGAGGCGGACCAGCCCGCCTTTGCCCGCCGGGTCTGCCACCGCCAGACCGGGGTGGGGGCCGACGGCCTGATTCTCTTGGAACTGTCCCGGTGCGCCGACCTGCGCTGGCGTTTTTATAACGCGGACGGCTCCCAGGCCGAGATGTGCGGCAACGGCGCCCGCTGCGCCGCCCGCTTCGCCGTCCTGCACGGCATGGCCGGGCAGAATCTGAGCCTGGAGACCCTGGCCGGCATCATTCACGCCGAGGTGCACGACCACCGGGCCCGCATCACCCTGCCAGGGGTGGGCGAGGCCCGCCTCCACCTGGACGTGCCCATAAATGACCTTACACTCCACGGCCATTTCCAGCCGGTGGGGGTGCCCCATGTGGTCTTTCCGGTGGCCGACCTGGAGGACGCGCCCGTCACCCAGTGGGGCCGGGCCGTGCGCTTCCACCGGCTGTTCCAACCCGCGGGCACCAACGTCAACTTCATCCGGGTCACCGGCCCCCACGCCCTCACGGTGCGCACCTACGAGCGGGGCGTGGAGGACGAAACCCTTGCCTGCGGCACCGGCGCCGTGGCTTCGGCCCTGGTGGCGGCGCGGCTCGGCCAGGTGAGCTCCCCGGTCCTGGTGGAGACCCGGGGCGGGGAGGTGCTCACCGTCTCTTTCGCAAGGCAGGGCGAAGCCCTGACCGATATCCTCCTGGAAGGCGAGGCCCTGGTGGTCTTCCAGGGGGACCTGTGGCTGGAGGAACTCAAGTAAGGAGGAGGTCCATGTTTCAGGGAGCCATCACCGCCATCGTCACCCCCTTCAAGAACGGCGCGCTGGACGAAGCCGCGTATCGGGAGCTCATCGAGTTCCAGATTCAGGGGGGCATCAACGGCATCGTGCCCTGCGGCACCACCGGCGAATCCGCCACCCTGTCCCACGAGGAGCACCACCGGGTGGTGGAGATCTGCCTCGACCAGGTGAAAAAACGCGTCCCCGTCATCGCCGGCACGGGTTCCAACAACACCGCCGAGGCCCTGGCCCTGACCAAACATGCTGAGAAAGCGGGCGCCACCGCGGCCTTGATGATCACTCCTTACTACAACAAACCGACCCAGGAGGGCCTGTACCGGCACTTCAAAACCATCGCCGACGCCACCAAAATCCCCATCGTGGTGTACAACGTGCCCGGGCGCACCAGCGTCAACCTGCTGCCGGAAACGGTGGCCCGGCTGGCGGCCTTCCCCACCATCATCGGCATCAAGGAGGCCACCGGCGACCTGAAGCAGTGCGCCAAGGTGGTGGAACTGTGCCCGCCGGACTTCTGCGTGCTCTCCGGCGACGACTTCACCGTGCTGCCGCTCCTGGCCGTGGGCGGCCGGGGCGTCATCTCCGTCACCAGCAACGTCGCCCCCGGCGACATGGCCGGCATGTGCAAGGCCTTTTTCCAGGGCGACCTGGCCGAGGCCCGGCGCCTGCACTACAAGATGTGGCCGCTGATGGAGGCCATGTTCTACGAAACCAACCCCGCGCCGGCCAAGACCGCGCTCAAGATGATGGGCAAGATCACCGGCGAGGTGCGCCAACCCCTGTGCCCCATGTCTTCGGCCAACGAGGACAAACTCCGGGGCGTCATGCAGAAGTACGGGTTGATCTGAGGCGGAGGGGGGAGGGCCAGGTCCGTAAGGGCGGGTTTTAAACCCGCCCCTACACGCCCTCCCCTTTTCCACCCCTCCCAACCAGCGGATGACGTTTGAAGGTATGACTTTTCATACCTTCAAACGCTTTATAAAATAGTTAAATGTTTAAAGGAGGATTATTTAATGGTTAAGCATGTCGCAATAGTTTTGGGATTTCTATTTTTATTTGCATGTGCTACTGCAGAAATCGGTCAACAATTCAACAAATCTGCTGCCGAACAGATACAAATCGGAAAAACTACCGAGGCTGAATTAATTTCTATGTTGGGTAGGCCGTTGAAGGAAAGGCAGGGGCAGGACGGAGTAAAGGTTTATACTTATGGATATATAAAATCTCAGGCAACAGCAGTTCCATTTGCTTCTAAGGGTTCTGTTTCAGGGGATAAATTGATAGTTGTATTTGACAAGAAAGGAATTGTATCATCGATTGAGAAAGGTTCTCTTCCGGAGAGGTAAATACCCCCCCGGCCGAATCTGCAAAAGGAGATTGAGGTTTTATGATTAAGGCAATCGTCTCAGGTGCGGCCGGCCGCATGGGCGGGCGCATCATCCACATGATGGAGGGCGTGCCCGGCATTATGCTGGCGGGCGCGGTGGAGCGGCCGGACCACTTCGCGGTGGGCCAGGACGTGGGCGAAGTGGTGGGGCTGCCCCGGAAGAACCTTCCCGTGTCGGGCTCCCTGGCCCAGGTGGCGGCCCAGGGTGACGTGGTCATCGAATTCACCCACCCGGAACCCACCCTGGCCAATCTCAAAGTCGCGGCCGAAGCGGGTAAGGCCGCGGTCATCGGCACCACCGGCCTCTCCGCCCCCCAGGTGGAGGAGCTCAAACGCCTGGCCGCCGGCGCCCGGGTGGTCTTCGCCCCCAACATGAGCGTGGGCGTGAACCTGCTTTTCAAGGTGGTGGCGGACATCGCCTCCGTGCTTACCGAAGGCTACGACGTGGAGATCGTGGAGGCGCACCACCGCCTGAAAAAGGACGCCCCCAGCGGCACGGCCCTCAAACTGGCCCAGGTCATCGCCCAGGCTCTGGGCCGGAACCTGGACAAAGTGGGGGTTTATGCCCGCCACGGCATGATCGGCCAGCGCACCGACCCGGAAATCGGCATCCAGACGGTGCGGGCCGGGGACATCACCGGCGAGCACACCGTGATTTTCGGCGGCATCGGCGAGCGCCTGGAGGTCATCCACCGGGCCCACAACCGGGACAATTTCGCCAAGGGCGCGGTGCGGGCCGCGCTGTGGATCGTGAACCAGAAACTCGGTCTCTATGACATGCAGGATGTGCTGGGGCTGAAGTGAGGAGGGAGTAAGCAGTAAGCAGTCGCGCATGGGCCTTCGGCCCACCCGTAACACATGAAAAGGGCGGTGGGGCGGGCGTCTCTGCCCGCCGCCAGCGCCTGGCAATGGTGCGTGAGACGCACCCTACGGAAGGACTTTTCAAGACAGTTCCTCATGGGCCTTGGGCTCACCCATAAATTATGAAAAGTTAAGCATGCTTATGGTGCGCAGTGCGCACCCTACACAAAACTTTTCGCAGCAGTGAGATGTAAATTGGAAGCTGTAAGCTGTTAGTGGTAAAGAAGGGGCGTGGGGGAGGAGAGAGCCCGGGTTCCCAAGCTCCCGCTTGGGAACCCGATTGCCCGCCAAGCTCTGCTTGGCCGGAGCGTCATGTCGGATATCAGGCTCCATCGAGATGGCATTCCATAAAAAGCATGCACCAATCTTTCGTTATCTGCCTTCGCCATGATGATTACCCTGCTTCCCTGGGGAGACGTAAGATTTATGTCAGGCTTCACGATCCGGAGGCGGAACAACATCATTACGTGAGGGTGATTGACGAATCGGGTGATGATTATCTCTATCCCGACGCATACTTCATGGCCATTACCTTGTCTGAGGAATTACAACGGGCGGTTATTGACGCGGCTTATAATGATGCGAGAGCAAGAGATTAAGGCGTTCAGATGAAAATCGTCCGCTTCACCGAAGCCGGCCGCACGGCCTACGGCATCCTGGACGGCGAGCAGATCAAGGCCCTGTGGACCACGCCGTTTGAGGGCCTGGCCACGGGCTGGGAAGTCCATGCCCTGGGGGAGGTGGAGCTGCTGGCCCCCTGCGAGCCCACCAAGATCGTGGCCCTGGGCCTCAATTACCGGGACCACGCGGTGGAGTTCGGCCGAGAGGCGCCTGACGAGCCCCTCATCTTCCTGAAGCCCGGCACCTCCGTCATCGGCCCGGAGGCGGAAATCATCTACCCGAGGATGTCCCGCCGGGTGGACTACGAGGCGGAACTGGGCGTGGTCATCGGCAAAACGGCCCGCCACGTCACCGAAGCCGAGGCCCTGGATTACGTCCTGGGCTACACCTGCGTCAACGACGTCACCGCGCGGGACCTGCAGAAGAAAGACGGTCTGTTCACCCGGGCCAAGGGCTTCGACACCTTCGCGCCCCTGGGGCCTTGGATCGAAACGGAGATCGCCGACCCGGACAACCTGACGGTGGAGGCGTACCTGAACGGCGAGCGGCGCCAGCATGGCAACACCCGGGACATGGTCTTCGGGGTGCGCCGCCTCATCTCTTTCATCTCTGAGATTATGACGCTGCTCCCCGGTGACGTCATCGCCACCGGCACGCCCTCGGGCGTCGGCCCCATGCGTGTGGGCGACGTGGTGGAGGTGCGGCTGGAAGGCGTCGGCGCCCTGCGCAACCGGGTGGCGGCGGAGAAATGAAGCTTGTGGGGGGAGGGGGCAGGGTTCCATGAATCCTGGCCCCCTCCCCCCACCACAAACTTTTCAAAACTGAGGTGCGGATATGAAGATGTTCGAGCCTGCCCAGCGGTTGAAGTTGATCCCTCCCTATCTGTTCAAGGATATCGACGAAAAGAAAGAGCAGGTGCGGGCCCGGGGGGTGGACATCATCGACCTGGGGGTGGGCGACCCGGACCTGCCCACGCCGTGGTTCATCGTGGAAAAGATGCAGCAGGCGGTGGCGGACCCCCGCACCCACCGCTACCCCCTCTATTCGGGGCTCTCCACCTTCAAGGAGGCGGTGGCCCGCTGGTACCGGCGCCGTTTCGACGTGGAGCTGGACCCGGACACCGAGGTCCTCACCCTCATCGGCTGCAAAGAGGGCATCGCCCACCTGCCGCTGGGGGTCAACGATCCCGAAGACATCAACCTGATGACCACCCCGGCCTATCCGGTCTACCACATGGGCACCCTCTTCGCCGGGGCCAACTGTTTCATGCTGCCCTTGACCGCGGAAAATAACTTTCTGCCTGATTTTCACGAAATACCCCCATTGGAGGCCCGGGACGCCAAGCTCTTTTTCTTCAATTATCCCAACAATCCCACCGGGGCCACGGCGACGCTGGAGGATTTTCAGAAGATTATGGATTTTTGCCGGGAGTACCGCATCACCCCGGTGCATGACGCCTGCTACACGGAGATGGCCTTCGACGGCTTCTCGCCCCCCAGCTTTTTGCAGCTTCCCGGCGCCAAGGAGATGGGCATCGAGTTCCATTCGCTTTCCAAGACCTACAGCATGACGGGCTGGCGCCTGGGCATGGCCGTGGGCAACCGGGAGGTGCTGGCCGCGCTGGGGAAAATCAAGAGCAACATCGACTCCGGCGCCTTCGACGCCATCCAACTGGCGGGCATCGCCGCGCTGGACTCGGACCAGAGCTGCGTCCGGGAATACAACGCCATCTACCAGGAGCGCCGGGACCTTTTAGTGACCGGCCTGCAAAAATTGGGCTACCAGGTGACGCCGCCCAAGGCCACCTTCTACGTCTGGATGCCGACGCCCCCGGGGTTCACCTCCATGAGCTTCGCCGCACACCTGCTGGAACACGCCGGCATCGTGGGCGTGCCCGGCGTGGGCTTCGGCGACCCCGGCGAGGGCTACCTGCGCCTGGCCCTGACCGTGGTAAAAGAAAGGCTGGAAGAGGCCCTGGCGCGCCTGGCCAAGGTGGGATGATCGGTTGTGGGGCGAGGGCCAGGGAGGTGACCTCCCCGCCTTCCCCCGCACCCCCTCCCCACCCAAGTAGGGCCGGTTCGCGCACCGCCCCTGCCATCCTGCTGACAGCGTATGCCCCTGGGAGACCCGGATATCACCGCGCTGAAACCGGTCATCGCCTACATCGGCCTGGGGGCCAACCTGGGCGACCCCCGGCGGCAGGTGGAGGCGGCCCTGCGGCTGTTGGGAGAGGCCGACGAGGTGGAGGTGCAGGCGGTGTCGTCCCTCTACCGCACCCCGCCCCTGGGGCCGCCGGGCCAGCCGTGGTATATCAACGCCGCGGCCCGGGTGCGCACCCGGCTCACGGCCGAAGAGCTGCTGCGGGTGCTGCACCGCATCGAAGCCGACCTGGGCCGGGAGCGCCGGGAGCGCTGGGGCCCCCGGCTCATCGACCTGGACCTGCTGCTCTATGGCGGCGAAATCCTGACGGGGCCGGACCTGACCCTGCCCCACCCGGAGATGCACCGCCGGGCCTTCGTGCTGGCGCCCCTGGCCGAGATCGCCCCGGACGTCCGGCACCCGGTGCTGGGACAGGCCGTCCGGGATCTTCTGGCGGCCCTGGACCCCCGTGAGGTGGCCGCACTGGAGCGTCTGGGGGACTGAAGGATTTCCGACGCCGAGTTGCAATGATAAGGCAATCTTTCGCAGCCGCAGGGTTCAGCCTGCGCCTGCACCGCGCCGGAAAGCCGGTGCTCCTGAATTTGGGATTCAGTCCTGAAAAGTCGTTCCGTAGGGTGCGTCTTACGCACCATTGCTCCGGGCTGGCGGCGGGCGGTGCCCGCCCTCCCCTGCATCTTGCTGAAAGTCTGTAGTGGATGAGGGCCAGGGGCGGCGGCCCCCGGTCCCTTCTTTCCGGATGAGGAGACATCGTGCTCTGGCGTCTGTTGTTGGGCATGGTCTTGGGGTACGCGGCCTTTAAGGTGTACCACAAGGTGAAGGGTTCTCTCTCTCACAAAGGGAAAGCTCCGGACGCCCCTCCCCTGGGGGAGCCGGACACCCTGGTCCAGGACCCCATGTGCCGCACCTTTATCCCCCGGCGGGAGGCCTTGAAGCTCTCCTGGGACGGGAAAGACTATTTCTTTTGCTCCGAAGGCTGCCTGAAGCGCTTCCGCCGGGTGGGCCCGGGGGCATCAACGGATAAGGAGAAATCATGAAATTTTTTATCGACACGGCCAACCTGCAGGAGATCCGCACCGCCTACGCCCTGGGGCTGGTGGACGGGGTGACCACCAACCCCAGTCTCTGCGCCAAGGAGGGAGTCCGGGGGCCGGAGGATTTTCGGGTGCACATCCGGACCATCTGCGAGTTGGTGCAGGCGCCGGTGAGCGCCGAAGTCATCGCCACCGACGCCGAGGGCATGGTGAAGGAGGCCCGGCAACTGGCCGGCATCCACGACCAGGTGGTGGTGAAGATTCCCATGACCACGGACGGCCTCCGGGCCACCCGCACCCTGGCCGAAGACGGCATCCGGGTGAACGTCACCCTCATCTTCCAGCCGGTGCAGGCCCTGTTGGCCGCCAAGGCCGGCGCCGCCTATGTCAGCCCCTTCATCGGCCGTCTGGACGACATCATCCAGCGGGGCATGGAGCTGGTGGAGCAGACGCTGGCCATCTTCAACAACTACGGCTATGAAACGGAAATCATCGTAGCTTCGGTGCGCCACCCCTTGCACGTCCTGGAGGCGGCCCTGAGCGGCGCCGATGTGGCCACCATCCCTTACAAAGTGCTGCTCCAGCTTATCCAGCATCCCTTGACGGACCTGGGACTACAAAAATTCCTGCAGGACTGGAAGGGCAGCCACTGAGATGAGTGCCGGCCTGCGCCAGCATCCCGACTGGACGCTGCCCAACATCCTCACCGGGGTGCGCGTCCTGGCCATCCCTCTGGTGGTGGTGCTCCTGTGCTTTGAGGGTCGCCTCCCCAGCTTGCTGGCCGCCCTCTGCTTCTCCCTGGCCGGGGCCACCGACTTTCTGGACGGCTTCATCGCCCGGCGCCAGCAGTTGGTGAGCCGCTTCGGCAAGTTCATGGACCCCCTGGCGGACAAGCTCCTGGTGTCCGCCGCCCTCATCATGCTCATCCCCCTGGACCGGGTGCCCGCCTGGATAGCCTTCGTCATCATCGGCCGGGAACTGGCCGTGACGGGGCTCCGGGGTCTGGCCGCGGCGGAAGGCCACATCCTGGCCCCGGACCGCTGGGGCAAGGCCAAAACCTTTCTGCAGATTGTGGCGCTCACTGCCCTGATTCTGCATTATCCCTATCAGGGGGTGGACTTCCACCAGGTGGGCCGGGTTTTGCTCTGGGTGGCCCTGGCCATCACCGTGGCCTCCGGGGTGGGCTACTTTCACGCCTTTTTGTTGCAGACCAGCGAGGATTCCTGAACGGCGACCGCCCGGGACCGGACCGACGGCGGCTGATACCGGCATCGCGGGGCGCGGTTTTTTCCCTGACGCCCCTTGACAAAAAGGCTATGGTAGGGGAAAGTTAGATGTTACAAAAATGGAGGTGACAACGTTGGCGCGACATGTTTCTGCCATGAAACGGGCCCGGCAGAGTGAAAAGCGGCGGGTCCGCAACCAGAGCCGCAAGACCCGGGTCAAACGACTGGTGCGGGAAGTGCGCCAGGCCCTGGCCCAGCAGAACGCCGCCGGGGCCGAGCAGGCGCTGCAGAAGGCCGTTCCCCTCATCGCCCGGGTGGCCGGCAAAGGCACCCTCCACTGGCGCACCGCGGCCCGCAAAATCTCCCGCCTCACCCGGCAGGTCAACGCGGCCAAACAGGGCTGAGCCGGCCCGCCGCGTCCCCACATAATGCGGCGAAGGCAGGGCCTTCCGGGTCCTGACTGCGCCTTTTTGTGCTTGAAATAATTTGTTGCGGAGAAGGGGGACAGGGGTCATATTTCCCTGGTCCATCTCCCCCACCCCGGAGCATCTTATTGTAGGGCGGGAAAGCGGAGCGCATCCCGCCTTCAGCCTGTCACCCAATACCACGGCCGATAACGCAGTTCTGCGTCTGGACCGGAAATCTCGGGACCGGCGGGATGCGCTGCGCTTTCCCGCCCTACGTTTTTCCAGCCTGTGCCGGGGTAGTCTTAACGATACCAGGTTCCTGCCCCTCTCGCGTCACCCCGGCCCCATCTCCAGCACCAGGCATTCCAACCACAGGCGCGGGCTGGAGGCCCCCGTTTTCAGCATCAGGTCGGCCTGGTGGAGCCGCGTCAGGTGGCGCAACAAAGCCCGCCGGGAGAAGGCGGCCGCCTGGCGCTCCAGCTTCCGCACCAGAAACGGCGCCAGGTTGACGCTCCGGGCCAGGTCCGGGGCGGAGGTGCCCGGCGGCGCCTCCTTCACCCGCAGGAGCAGGCGGATTTGCCGGGCCAGCATGGTGAGGATTTTGAGCGGCGGCTCCCCCAGGTCCAGCAATTGGGCCAGGGCTTGAAGGCGCCGCTGGCTGGACCGCTCCCCCAAAGCCTCCACCAGGGCGAAGATGGTGTAGGTGCGGCTGTGGGTGGCCAGTTGGTCCACCAGGGCCGGCGTCAGGTGCCGCTCCTCCCCGGCGAACAGCGCCAGTTTTTGCAGCTCCTGGCTCAGGTCGCCCAGGTTCTGGCCCACCACTTCCACCAGGCGCTGGGCCGCCGCGGGGCTGAGCACCTTGCCCAGGGCCTTGGCCTCCTGGGCCAGCCAGGGGAGCAGGTCGCCCTCCCGCAATCGCCCAAATCCCACCGCCATTTCGTTTTTCAGGAGAAGACTCCACACCGGGTGCTTCTCCATCTTCTGGGCTTTCAGGCCGGGGGCGGTGAGCACCACGGTGGACCGGGGGGCGGGGTGCTTGAGGTAGGGGGGGATGAGGGCCAGCGTCTCGTCCGGGTAGGCCTCCACCCGGCGCAGGATGAGGAGCTGCCCGGCACCCCACAGCGGGGCCAGGCGGGCCTCGCCTAAAAACTCCGCCAACCCGGTCTCGGCGGAACTCAGCACCACCTTGTGGGGCGCCTCCCCGCTCTTCTCCCGCAGGGCCTCCTCCAGCCGGCGGCAGGCCCGGTCCACCAGAAACTCTTCTTCGCCGAAGAAGAGATAGAGGGGCTTGAGCTGGCCACGTTCCAAATGGCGGGCGATAAGGGGATGGGTCATAGGGAAGTCTAATGTAGAGTGTTGATACTTGTTATTTGGAACATCATGAATATTTTTAAAAGATCATGGCCATTATGTATAGATAATAATAAAGTTGATATGTTATAATCAAAAAATTAACACATTAATAAAATTATTAACATAACCACAAAAAACAAAGTGTTCCTTATACAAAAACACTAATGATAGTAAAATTAGGACAAAATTGACAAATACAACAATAGTCAATAATAAATTTAATAAAAATTGACCTGAATTAATTTTCAATCCTCTCGATAGAAGCCATAGCTCTGGAAGTTGATTCATATAGTGATATAGGTCTGTTATTTTAAGGCAATGGTTTCTGTCCTTTATAGTTTTTGAGTTTATTCTCCAAATAATAATTATTATTATTGTTCCTATTGAAATTAATGATAGCCTTAACTGTATGGCATGATTGCTAAAAAAGCCAGCTATTGTAGCCAACTCTATTGTAATGCACCATGTAACCCTACTCCAAATTAATTGGTTTTGATGAATCCATAATCTAATATAAGCTGTATAAATATCCTTATTATCAAACTTGCAAAGTTCCCTTTCTTCATCGTGCATTTCTTGTCCCTTAAAAACCTATGTACTTGATGATTCTAAATCACCATCATCACCTTGTCCATGACCCGCCGGGCCAGGGTGGCGGCCCCCCGGCGGATGCCCATGGCCTTGGTGGCCTCCCCGATCTGGTAGTTGTTGTCCACGGCGTAGTCTTCCTGGAAGACGTCGCTCTCCTTCCAGATTACTTTGCCCCCCGACTTGCGGGTCAATTGGAGATCCACCCGGATGGTCACCCGGCGCACCAGGGAGCGGTTGATGTCGAAGAAGGCCACCGAAGAGCTCTCGATGGAGGAGACCTTGCCCTCCAGCACCAGGTCCGCCTCCTCGGGCCGGGTCACCACCCGCCAGCCCCGGTTCTGGGCGAAGGTGTTGATGAAGGCGTTGGCCATCATGGTTTCCAGGCCGATCTCGGTGGTGCGGTTGCCGAAGGGGGGGATGGCGATGGTGGGGCGCTTCTCCACCGGCAGGGACTCGGTGCCCACGGGACGGTAGCCGCAGCCGGACAGCACCAGGAGGACCAGCAGCAGGCGCCACCCTACCGGGCCGGGCCGACGGGTGAGACAAAGACCATCGGTCCCGGCCGGGAAAATCATGCCTCTCAGGCGACAGTTGGTCCTCATCATGTTCATCTCGCCGCTCGGAAAAATTGTTGGTGGGGAAGGGGGCCAGGGGTCAGGTTCTCGTTCCCAAGCTCCTGCTTGGGAACGAATATTTTCCCCCAAGCTCTGCTTGGGGACCTTACGACCCCTCGTCCCTGTCCCCTCCTTAAGCAGCACCGGTCCCGCCAAGCGGGAGCTTGGCGGGCAAGCCGGTTCCCAAGCAGGAGCTTGGGAACCAGAAGTGAGTCATGCAATCCCGGCCGTCCTCAGAAAAGGCTACTTATGATGGCCTCGTAAAAAGTCCATTCACCCCCTCACCCCAGCCCTCTCCCCCAAGGGGGAGAGGGTGTTAATGAGGCATATCAATCAGTTATCAATGGGAGCGAGAGCCACCTTTTGGAGATAGTACGGCCTTTTTTACTTTTTACGATTCCATCACTTATGGATGAAGCATTTCCCCCCGGCCTCTCAGACGACAATATTCACCAGCTTCCGCCGGGCCAGCACCACCCGTTTGGGGGTCTTGCCGGCCAGCCACTTCTGCACGGCCGGTTGTTCCACGGCCCAGGCGGTGATTTGCTCGTCGGTGGCCGAGGCCGGCGCCGCCATCTCCCCCCGCACCCTGCCGTTCACCTGGAGCACCACGGTGATGGTGGACTCCACCAGCGCCGCCGGGTCCGGCGCGGGCCAGGCCGTCCGTTGCAGGGAGGCGTCATGTCCCAGGGCCTGCCAGAGCTCCTCCGCCAGATGCGGCACCATGGGGTGCAGCAGTTTCAGCATGGTCTCCAGGGCTTCCCGCCAGACCCGGCCGGCGAGTTCGTCATCGGGGACGCTCTCCAGGGCCTGGTAGCAGGCGTTCACCAGCTCCATCACCGCAGCGATGGCGGTGTTGAAATGAAAGCGGGCCTCGATGTCGTCCGTCACCTTCTGGATGGTGCGGTGCACCTTGTGGCGCAGCTCCCCCAGGGCGGGGGGCAGGTCCGTGCCCGGTCCCGCGTACGCCGCCGCCCCCTTGACCCGGGGCAGCAGCGTCCGGGCCAGGGTCCAGACCCGGTGCAGGAAGCGGTGCGCGCCCATGACCCCCTGGTCGTTCCAGTCCAGGTCCCGCTCCGGCGGCGCCGCAAAGAGCAGGAAGAGCCGGGTGGTGTCGCTGCCGAAGGCCTCGATCATTTCGTCCGGGTCCACCACGTTCCCCTTGGATTTGGCCATCTTGGCCCCTTCCTTGAGGACCATGCCCTGGGTGAGCAGCCGGGTGAAGGGCTCGTCGATTGTTATGTAGCCCAGGTCCCGCAGCACCTTGGTGAAAAAGCGGGCGTAGAGCAGGTGCAGCACCGCGTGTTCGATGCCGCCGATGTACTGGTCCACCGGGGCCCAGTAGTTCACCGGCCCCCGGTCCAGCACGCCCTCCCGGTAGTCGGGGCAGGCGTAGCGCAGGAAGTACCAGGAGGACTCCACGAAGGTGTCCATGGTGTCCGCCTCCCGGCGCCCCGGCCTGCCGCACGTGGGGCAGGGGACGTGCAGGAAGGACTCCAGCTTCCCCAGGGGCGAGGCGCCGATGGCGTCGATCTCCACGTTGAGCGGCAGGACCACGGGCAGGTCGCGCTCGGGAACCGGCGCCAGGCCGCACTTGTCGCAGTAAATGATGGGGATGGGCGCGCCCCAGTAGCGCTGCCGGGAAATGCCCCAGTCCCGCAGGCGGAACTGCACCGCGGGGCCGCCCAGGCCCTGCTCCGCCAGGTGGCGGGCGATGGCCTGACGGGCCGGGGCGCTGGCCAGGCCGCTGAAGTCGCCGGAGTCGGCGAGCACGCCGTCCTCTTCCCAGGCGGCGGTGAGGCCGGCGGCCTCCAGGGTCTCCCCCGGCGGATTGACCACCACCTTGACGGGGAGGCCGTATTTTTGGGCGAACTCGAAGTCCCGCTGGTCATGGGCCGGCACCGCCATCACCGCGCCGGCGCCGTACTCCATGAGCACGAAGTTGGCCACATAGACGGGCATCTCCCAGCCCGTCACGGGATTGACGCAGTTTCGTCCGGTGAAGACCCCCTCCTTGGTGATCTCCTCCAGGGCCCCCCGACTTCGGTTCTGGGCCCGCCAATGCTCCACGAAGCGGCGCACTTCGCCTTCCTGGGGCGTGCCCGCGGCCAGGTCCAGGGCCAGGGGGTGCTCCGGGGCCAGGCTCATGAAGGTGGCCCCCCACAGGGTGTCGGCCCGGGTGGTGAACACGGTGATGGGGTCGCCCCCACCTGCCAGAGGGAAGCGAATCTCCGCCCCCTCGGAGCGCCCGATCCAGTTGCGCTGCATGGTCAGCACCCGTTCGGGCCAGTGGGGCAGACGGTCCAGGTCGGCCAGCAGTTCGTCCGCGTAGGCGGTGATCTTGAAGAACCACTGCTCCAGTTCCTTCAGGACCACCTCGCTGTCGCAGCGCCAGCAGGCCCCGCCCTCCACCTGTTCGTTGGCCAGCACCGTCTGGCAGGCGGGGCACCAGTTCACCGGGGCCATCTTTTTGTAGGCCAGCCCCCGCCTGAACATCTCGATGAAGACGAGCTGCTCCCAGCGGTAGTACTCCGGGTCGCAGGTGGCCAGCTCCCGGCGCCAGTCGTAGCTGTAGCCCAGGGCCATAAGCTGCCGGCGCATGACGGCGATGTTGTCATAGGTCCAGGCCGCGGGGTGGAGGCGCCGGGCCAGGGCCGCGTTCTCCGCAGGCAGACCGAAGGCGTCCCAACCCATGGGGTGCAGCACGTTGAAGCCCCGCATCATTTTATAGCGGGCCACCACATCGCCGATGGTGTAGTTGCGCACGTGCCCCATGTGGATGCGGCCGGACGGGTAGGGGAACATCTCCAGCACGTAATATTTGGGCCGCGCCGGGTCGGCCTCCACCTCAAAGAGGCGGGTCTCCTGCCAGAGCTGCTGCCATTTGGCTTCCACCCGGCGGGGTTCATAGCGGACTGCCATAATCGGACCGGTCTCCTCGCGCAAAATCGTAACATAAATTTTTATCACAGAAACCGGGCTCCTGGCCACCAATTTGTGGGTCCCGCCCCCGGGGTTTCACCTGTAAATTTCGAGAAATTCTGAGAGGTTTTTACCGTGAAAATCTCTTGTCTAAATGTGGAGCAGACGACCTCGCCTGCTCATTAAAAAAACAGCCGGGGGCGGCTGTTCTACATTTTTTCATTTCCGGGGGTGGCCCTAGTGAGGGCCATGACCGTTTATTAGACCGGATTGAAATGCTGACGGCCCGGACAGGGCCACCCCCGAGGATGAAAACCCGACCGCAGGGTCGGGTTTCAAACCCTCGGCGACGGAATGCTTTTTCATGCCGGATTGCCTGGAGCGCGGCCGAAGGAGAGAGCCAAGGGGAACTCCATGAATAGCTCGGCGAGGGCTAATGACGGCGATGGCGCACTGGGAAGGGAGGTGGTCGTCCTGCCGGAAAAAATATTCAGGAACAGTGCTGTCCGGTAGGGATTTTGCATGAACGCGCTTTTTAAGCCCCCTCCCCATGGTGGGAGGGGGTTGGGGGGAGGGGGGCGAATAAGGCAACCATCCGTCATTACGAAAAATTCACCACCCCCACCCCACCCCTCCCCCATCAAGGGGGAGGGAGCCTGATATGCAGGCTCTTCCATGTCCGGAGGCCTTTTTGATATGCGCCTCCTTTTCTCTCAGGGCCGAAGCATCAAGGATAGAAGGCAATATCCTTGTCAGAGATGCCTTATGCGCAAAAATCGTGCCGGACAGCACTGATTCTCCGGAATAAATGAAACCTTCACGCCAGCCCTGGGCGAGTTGCTCCAGGCTGCCGAAATCCTGATAATAGCCGGCCTGCTCGGCGGTGAGCAGCGTATGCAAGGCGTGATGAAAATCGTCATTCCAATGGGCATCCAGACCATACCCACCCGATTCGGGGGTCCGGATCAGACGCACGTCGTTGAGATCGCTTTCCGCCATCAGATAGAATTTCCGGCCCCGGCGCTCCCGAGCCCGGCGCACCGTTTCCGCCAGTTCAGCCACGAAGGGTTGGGGCGACAGGTCCACGATGGCGTGCAGAGCATCCAGGCGCAGGGCGTCAATGTGGTAATCAGCGGCCCAGAAGAGGGCGTTCTCCAGGAAGAAGCGCCGCACCTCATCGCTGTCCGGGCCGTCGAAATTGAGGGCCGGCCCCCTGTTGGAAAAAGTTCCTTATCCCCCTCTCCCCCGACGGAGGGCCGGGGAGAGGAGGTAGAAACCTTCGCCAGGTCGTGTGGTGATGAGTTGAATCCTGGTAGGATAACAAGAAACCCAAGTGCAGGGGCGCCGGAAAGGGAAGACAATCTTACCCGGGCCGCTCCAGGATGTGCCCGTCGGGTTGAAAAGGAATGTCCGGAGCCTGGTGCGCCGGGTTTTGCTTCTCCAGCACCCTTTTCAGTTTGGCCTCCAGAGAAGCGGCGGGGTATTCCGCCAGGATGGTGCGGTATAAGAACGCGGCCTTGTCGAGTCTGCCCAGAATTTCATGGAGAGCGGCGATTTCTTCAGCGATGGTTATTTTCCGGGGGTCATAAGGGTTGAATTTGTAAGCCAGTTCATACTGCGCCAGCGCCTCTTCATATTTTTGCAGGTGCTTGTATTGCTGAGCCTTCCTCCAAAAATGATTTTCGTTCTCGTCATGCAGATACAGGATTAATTTTCCTCTATGTAATAGTATCTCTTTGGCAATTCCGTCTTGTTGATAATAGTAATCCTCATCCGGCATAAGGGAGTGGTGCCATTTGTTCAGGAATCTGAGGGCATTTTCCCTTTCATTATCCTTTCTTCCCGGGGTTTTGCTCTCCAGATGGTAAATCTGGCTGTGTGGAGTGTAGATGATTTTATAACCAAGCTTACTTATCTGAAAACAGAGGTCCACGTCTTCGAAGCCGTTGCGATATTGTTCATCAAAAAGGCCGGCCTCGAAAAAGACTTGGGGCTTGACGAGGAGGCACGCAGCCGTGACGCATTGGTATTCTCTTTCTTTATTTACGGCAGGATGGTCCTTATGGAAATTCCGATAAATGTGGAACACATGTTTTTCAGGATTGAACGCTACCCCGGCGTGCTGAATCGTGTCATCCGGGTAGAGGAGTTTTGCCCCCACTGCGCCGATATCGTTACGCTTCCGGGCGCAGTCTGTCAGTCCCTGCAGCCAGCCGGGCAGCACCTTGGTGTCGTTATTCAGAAAGACGAGGAACTCGCCGGCGGCTGCTTCGGCTCCCTGATTGCACGCCTTGGCGAACCCCAGATTCCGGGGGTTATGGATGGCCTGCAGCCGTCCCGTTTCTTCCTGTCGGCGCAGGAATCCGCCGGTGCCATCGGTGGAGCCGTTGTCGATCACCAGGACCCGAAAATCCCCGGGCTCGGTGTGCTCCCAGATGGACTCCAGACATTGGCGGGTCAGGGCAAGATTGTTGTAAACGGGGATGATGATGGAGGCGGCCGGCGCCGGCGACCCGGGGGTTATGGGGGCAGGCTGCGGCTTTGGGGTTGCCGGCGCATCTCCTGAGCCCTCGGAAGCTTCGGGCGGCGCTTGGCCTCCGATGGTGGCGGATTGCAGGCGTGAAATCCCGGGGGGCAGAAGCTGCCGATAGAGGGAGAGCAATTCCTCGGCATCCGCGGCGATGCTTTTGACCGGCCTGATGCGGCGCCGAAAAGCGGCGACAGCTTCGGGATGGTCCACAAAAAAGCGCAGCTTTTCCGCCAGATGCTCCGGGTTGCCCGGTTCAAAGAGGAGGCCGTTGACGCCGTCCTCGATGATTTCCGGAATGCCGCCCACCCGGGAGGCGATCACCGGCACCCCGGCGTGGAGACATTCCCGGGTGACGAAAGAATAGCTTTCAAACCGGGAGGGCACCACCGCCACGTCGGTCCGGGCCAGAATCTCGGGCAGATCCTCTGGGGTGTAGGGGCCGTGCTGGGCAAGCCGCACCCCCGGTTTCACCAGCGCCATCACCCGGCGGAACTGGTCGGCGGTGAGGCCCAGGATATCACCGTAGAGGTCCAGTCGGGCCTTGGGGGAGTCAAGCGCGTTAAAGGCGCGGATCAGGATGTCCAGCCCCTTGGTGTAATTCAGGTACCCCAGAAAAGTGAACCGCACCGCGTCGCCGGAGGGTTGCCGGGGCAAGGTGGGGAAGGGCTCGAGGCCCAGCGGGGAGACCAGGAAGCGGGGATGATCAATGCCGTGGCTCCTCAGAAGGTCCCGCAGGAAACGGGAGGGGGTCAGGAGGGCCTGCACCGCCTGCACTGCTTCCGGCAGATACCGGCGGCGCAGGGCCACCCGGTGAATCAACCGGGGCAGCTTCTGCCCGGCAAGGTGGTCGGGATGGCGCGCCAGGATGCATTCCACGCATTTTTCCACAGTGGCCGGCCCCTCCTGACAATACCCCCCCTCCTTATGGATGAAGTGACACTGTTCGCAGACCAGCCAGGCGTCATGGGCGGTCAGAACCGCAGGAATCCCCTGCCGGGCGCACTCTTCCAACGCCAGGGCGGAAATGCCGAGGAGATGATGAAAGTGCACCAGGTGGGGGAGCTTCCGGGCCAGATACTTTCCGAAGCCCGCCGCCGCCCTGCGGTTTTTAAAGGTTTTGAGGAAGCCGGACCCAGGGGTCACATTGATCCTGGCAAGCTCAAGACCTTCATGCTCCGTCTCGGTGATCTCGCCTTCCGCCGCATCATGGCGATAAACAGGATAAAGCATCCCCACCCGATGGCCGCGGCGGCGCAATTCCTGGGCAAGATTATAGGTGTAGATTTCCGTGCCGGCCAATCTTTCGCCCCGGAAGGAATGGGCCACCAGGAGCAGGTGCAAAGCCTCCGGGCTTTCCGGCCGGGAAGCAGGCGGGCAGGACGGCTGCGGCAGGGGAGCGATCGCCGCCGGGTGATGCCTCCGGACCTGAAGCCGCGGCCGGTTCCGGCCCGCCGCCCCGTCCCCGGAGTGGTCGAGGGGCCGGTGCAGCCGGGACGGTCGCCGGCTCTCCGACGGCACGATGTCCCACATCCGCCCGGTCCGGAACATTTCCACCAGTTGCGGCAGGTAGTGGTTAAAACTCAACCGTCGGTCAATGAGTCGTCTTCCTTTTCCTTTAATCCTTTCCCGTTCTTCGGGGTGCGCCAACAGGTAAGCCACTTTCTCCCGGAGGTCGTCGAAGCCGCCGGTCCACACCACCGCGTCGCCGAACAACTCTTCGGCCCAGGGCAGGTGGTCGGAAACCACCACGCCGTCGCAGCCCAGGGCCTCCCAGAGGCGGGAGGTGGGGACATTGTGCCGCCGGTGCCAGGCGGTGTGGGTGGAGAGGATGATGGCGGCGCTGGAATAGAGAGCCGGAACTTCCGTGGGCCGGATGGGCCCCCGCACCGCTGCCTTCAGCTCGGGAAAGCGCTCCCAATGCGAGCCGAAGACGGCCAGCCCCAGGTCCACCAGCGGCGTCAGATACCGGTGCACCTCTTCCGGCGCCCTGATGCCGCCGTTGCCGCAGAAGACCACGGGATGGGCCAGGGCCTCCACCGGCGCGCGGGGTCGGTAAACCTCCCGGTCGCAGGACATGGGCATCAGGGCGATCTTCCGGGCCGGCGCCCCCCAGGACAGGAGGTGCTGCTTCAGGGCGGGGCCGGCCGCGAAAAACCCTTCATAAAGGGCCAGGCAGCGGCGCCACTCCGGGTTGGCGGTCCACTCCTCCGGCACCCGGGCCTGGTACCACCAGTAGTGCCGGGGACCGGGCACCGGACGGAGCAGGGGAAACGGATAAAAGTGGAGGATGACGTCCAGGTTGTCGTGTACGGTGACGGGATCGTAGACCTCGGCAAACTCCACCTGTTCCAGACCGGACAGGACCCGGGCCATGCCCACGGCCATCACTTCGTCGCCGTCCACCGCCCCCTCGAAGGTATTGATGTTGGGCAGCTGCAGACCCAGGCGCAGAGGCCCGGCCACCGCCGCGGCGGCGGGCGCGGACAGAAAGACCGGCGCGGCTGCCGGGGCGGGAGCGGTTTCTCCCCGCCGATGGCGCAGCTCCTCCCAAACCTGTCGGGTTCTCCCCGTCAGCATTCCCTGGAAAATGTTCAGGCACCGGCGACCCACGCTGGCCGCAGAAAAACGGGTGCGGAAACAGACCCTGGCCTGCTTTTGCACCTGTTGGTAGAGGCTGGGGACGCCGTACAGGCGATTCAAGGAAGCGATGGAGCGCACCCCGGTTTCGCCGTCCCGGATCACCTCTCCCAGGGAGCCGCCCGCGGCCAGGACCGGCGTCCCCAGGGCCAGGCACTCCACCGGGAAGCTGCCGGGAGAGGCGATGGTGGCGGCGGTGAGGGCGAAGAAGCTGCGGGCGATTTCCCGGAACAGGGCTGTCCGCGGCAGATTGCTCAGATAATCAATCGGATAGCGTTTACCGAGGGCCTCCGCGATCCTCAGCGCGGTCTTGCTGCCCCGAGAAACCAGGAGAAAGCGCTCCATGGGGGTCTCTTCAAAGAGCCGGGGCAAAATCTTTGCGAAACGGTCGGCGCCCTTATACCAGGCGTCCAACCCGCCGCCGAAGATGCCCCGGTTGAGACGCTTCTCCGGCTCATAGGACTCCAGGTCGGGCACCTCCACGGGGGCTTCCATGGCCAGGAAACAGGTGTCCCCTCTGGTCAGGGCTTCCTCCTGACGCCGGTCCGACAACAGGCCGGACAACAGGAAGGGCACTTTGGCCGCATACGCGCTTTCCAGGATTTCCGGGGTGGGGATTTCCAGATAACCCACCAGGGGCGGTTTGCCGGGCATTTGGGAACTGAGGATATGCGCCAGGGGGAAATTGTTTTCATGCCAGAACCAGACGATCTGCGGGTCAAAAACTTTGGCCAGGGAGAGCGCGGCGCTCAGTTTTTTCCCGGCCTGGTCCCACATCTCCGGGATGTCCCGATAGAGCCGGGAAATCCACAGGCGTCCCAGCCTTTCTTCACGGGGGGCGGGGACTCCGCCCTCGGTCGCGTCCGCACATTGGGGGGCGATGACCAGCACCTGATGTTCCGGAGTCCGGGCAAAATATTCGTACAGGTGAAACTGGCTGTCCCTGGCGGGATCGCAGGCTGTAGTCAATACCAGGATGCGCATGGCCTCTCCTGTGGTTCAGAAGCGTTTGGGGCGGGGGGGAGCCGTGTTGCCCCGTCACTCCCGCTTGGAGGAACGTCCCATTCAATGCAGATGCGCATGGCGCTTCAGGCCCAATCAATGGTGCGCGGTGCGCACCCTACGGCACTCCGGCGCCGAAGCAGAGCTTCGGGAGCAAGGGCGTTCCCAAGTGGCAGCTTGGGAACGAGGGTTGAACGACGTCTCAATGCAGGTGCGCATGGCGCTTCAGTTCCTCGGCCGTCAGGGTGTCCGTGTCCAGGACGTAGCCCCGGGCGCCGTCCAGGTCGCTCCAATCCACCAGGCGCTGGTCCTGGGTCCGGTGCGCCATCTCATAAAAAGGCGTCCCCGGGAAGGGCGTGCAATAGCTCTGCTGGACGCTGTCCGGCTGCAGCCGGCGGACAAACTTCCGGGTGCGGCGGATGGTGTCCAGGGTTTCGCCGGGCAGGCCCCAGGTAATGGTGAGGTGCACGAAGATTCCCAGTGATTTTAGATAAATCACCATGTCCTCCACCACCTCCAGGTTCAGTTGTTTGCGGCGCCGGTCCACCAGTTCCTGGCAGCCGCTCGCCACCCCCGATTTCACCGCGCAGCAGCCCGACTCCCGCATGGCCCGGCAGGTTTCCCGGTCGCCGGCGTCCACCCGGCGCCTGGCCGGCCAGGGGATTCCCATGCCCCGCAGGCCGGCGCGGTGAAGGGCCGACGGGAGCCGGCCCGGATGCCCCAGCGGCGGCCGTCAGCCGCAAATCGGGGCGGATTGCCGAGCAAGACTTTGATAACCCGGAGTCCCTGGCCTTCGGGCCTGAAACCAGCGCTCTTTGTTGTGCAGAAAAATTCTGGTGAGGATGTCGTGGATATCCCTGTTGAGGGACCACTCGGGATAATCGGTCTTAAAACGGGTCAGGTCGCTGATCCACCAGATATGGTCCCCCCGGCGATGCTGCGGGCTGTATGCATAATGCATCGGCAACCCGGTGATTTCTTCACACATCCGGATGGCCTCCAGCATGGAGCAATGGCTCTTTCGCCCGCCGCCGATATTGTAAACCGCCGCCACCCGGGGCTTGCGGTAAAAGGAGACGAAGGCCCGGACCAGGTCCTCGCAGTCGATGTTGTCCCGCACCTGCTTCCCCTGATAACCGAAGATGGTGTAAGGGATGCCGCCCAGGGCGCACTTCATGAGATAGGAGAGGAAGCCGTGCAGTTGCGCCCCGGCGTGGGCCGGGCCGGTGAGGCAGCCGCCCCGGAAGCAGGCGGTGTACATGCCGAAATAGCGCCCGTATTCCTGCACCATGACGTCCGCCGCCACCTTGGAGGCGCCGAAGATGCTGTGCCGGGTTTCATCCAGGCTCATGGATTCGTCGATCCCCCGGAAGTAAGGATGGTCTTCGGGCAGCTCCCAGCGGGTCTCCCGTTCCTCCAGGGGCAGGGCATTGGGCCGGTCGCCGTACACCTTGTTGGTGGAACAGTGAATAAACACCGCCTGGGGGCAATATTGCCGGGCGGCCTCCAGCAGATGGAGGGTGCCCGTGGCGTTCACCGCGAAATCCGTCAGGGGCTCCCGGGCCGCCCAGTCATGGGAGGGCTGGGCCGCGGCGTGCACAATCACCCGGATGTCGCGGCCATAGTCCGAAAAGACGCGCTTGACGGCTTCCCAGTCCCGGATGTCCAGGTCGAAGTGGCGATAGTGGCGGATTTCCTCCCGCAGCCTCTCAATCTGTCCGGAGGTGGAAGCCTCGTCGCCGAAAAAATAGCGGCGCAGGTCATTGTCCAGGCCGATGACCTCGTGGCCCAGGGCCGCGAATTGCCGGACGGCTTCGGAACCCACCAGACCGCCGGAACCGGTGACGAGGGCGACAGCAGGCATATCGTCAACTCCTTGGCTTTTATCTGAGGGAGCTGAGCAGTTGCTCCCGGTATTCCCTGATCCAGTCAAACATCTCCGTGAAGGTCTGCGGCACGGTGCGTTGGGGTTGCCATCCCAGGTCCGCCTCCACCCGGTTGCAGTCCGACACGTACCAGGGGATGTCCGCCCATCTCTCCTCCGGCACCGGGGCAATGGGCACCGTGTGGCCGGTGAGGCTTCGGCAGAGGTCGGTGGCCTCCAACAGCGAGAGGCTGTTGGTCGCGCCCCCGCCGACGTTGTAGGTCTTGTGGCGCGCCACGTCCAGACGGGTTATCTGCCGCGCCAGGAGTTCGGCCAAGTCGTCGACGTGCAACAGGTCCCGCACCTGTTTGCCTGCGCCGCCATAGCCGATGTACTGCAGCGGAGATCGCAGGTAGTGCTGCAGGAGCCAGTACATGAAGACCCCCTGGTCCGTCTTGCCGAACTGCCAGGGGCCGGTGATCACCCCGCACCGGTTGATGACGTAAGGGAAACCGTACATGTCGGCGTATTCCACCAGCAGCAGCTCCGCGGCCAACTTGCTGGCCCCGTAGAGGGAACGCCGCCCCGGCAGAGGAAAGTCCTCGGACACCCCCTCCGGTCCGGCGCCGGGCAGGTTCGGCCCCTGCCACAGCAGGCGGGTTTCCCCGGTTATCAGGGGCGCCTGCCGCAGGCGATCATAGGGGTAGACCCGGCTGGTGGAGAGGAAGACCACCGCGGCTCCGGCCTGCCGGGCCCATTCGCAGCAATTGACCGCCCCCACCAGGTTGGTGTCAACCAGATAGCGCCCCTGGCCCTGGTTTCCCGCCAGCACCGAGGGTTCGGCGGAGCATTCGAGGAGTACGTCGGCCGGGGGCAGGGCCGCCAGATCGTCCCACAGGCGGACGTCGCCATGCACAAACGTGATGCCGTGTCGCTTTAACCGGGGGAGGCTGAGCTCCGAGCCCCGCCTCTTGAGATTGTCCAGGCAGACGACCTCCGCCCCCAGGGCCTCCCTCAGCCGCACCGCCAGCGAGGACCCCACAAAACCGGCGCCGCCGGTGATCACCAAGCGCATAGCCCGGAACCCTTCCTCGTTTTGCGCAGGGGGCGCCCGGCGCTCCCGGCAGGGTGTCGGAAATGGATTGCCGGGGGGAGGGTTACGCAGGCGGGACGCCTGCGCCACAGGAGTCGCCGCTCCCCCGGTCCGCCCCCCGGAAGCCGCTCTTCACCTTCAACAGAGAGCCGCAGCACCCCTCCTCGCTCCCAAGCTGTTGAGAAAATATCTGAAGACGTTTATGCAGGACACCTGCCCCCGGGTGTCCTGCCAAAACTCCTAGGGCGGCCCGCGGCCGCCGCTCCCGGCGTGCACGGCGCGACCTCTGACCATGGATGACACCTGCCGGGATGTCCCGTCGCAGGCTGGAAGCCTGCGCCACCACGGTTTTTCATCCTTATCGGAGGGAGCCGCAGGCTCAGCACCGACTGCCGGAGTTTGCCGGTCCGGCAGATGAGCAATATTACTCAAAACCCCTGCGCGAACGGCTGCCCCCGGGGTTGGGTCAATATCCGGCGGGCGGTCCGGCTTCCCAGGCAGACCCCTGCCCCCTCTGTCCGGTCCCGCCCCTGCCGCGCCGCAGGCCCAGGGTCCCCCGGCCGCCGTCGGCTCCGGGGGCGCACCTGCGGTGCATGCAAAACCAGGACCAGGCGCCCCGTCATGATAAAACCTGTAAGAGCCGTAAGTTATGGTAATTAAGGCCGCCGCCGCGGGAAAAATATGCCGGTCTCCGCCGGACGGTTGTGCCCCTTTCCCTGGGGCCGCGGGCCTGAGGCTCAGGACCCCCGCCGCACCCCGGGGGCGGCGGCCGCCCCGGGGTCGGGTCGGCGGCAACCTGACGGCAGCCTTGGGAAATGCCCAATTCTTACCAGGAACATCGGCCGTCTCAGGGTTAACTTGATGGGAAAACGTGGGTGTGGTGGCGAGGGGGGAAGCCGGGGGGGCGCCGCCGCGTCTCCCGGAACCCTGACACTATGTCCGGAAAAGTGAACAAACCGGGGAGGGCTATTTTTAAGACCTATTGTAAATCCATACACTTATAAAATGAGTCGTTTATGGCACCGGAATTGCTCCGGCAGGGGGAGGCGCCCTTGCAGGACCGGGGCCGCCGGCGGCGCCGCTGCGGCCGCCTTGCCAATCAATGACATGCATGCTATATATGTGAATTGGCAGTTGCGCCTCCAGGTTCCTCCCGGCGGGGTTCACGCCCCCCTTCCTGAGAAGAGGCAGTTAGGCGCGACCTGACCGTCACCACCCTTTACCTTTGGACATAAGGAAGTGCCATGGACCGCAATGTCCCCTCACCCTTGGTGGTTTCCGCCAGTCCGGTGGCGTCCAAAACGCCGGGCTTCGATTATGAGGCGGACCTGCAGCAGCAACACAGCCTGCGCGCCTATTGGACCATTCTCAAGAAGCGGAAGTGGTGCGTCCTGGGCGTGTTGTTCGCCGTGGTGGGTCTGGTGGGGTTCTTCACCTTTCTCCAAACCCCCATTTACCGGTCCTCCACCACCCTGCAGATCATGCAGGACAACACCTCGTCCATGGTGTCCGAGCGCGACCCCATGAACATGATGGCCTGGTACACCTCGGACCGTTTTTATGAGACCCAGTTTTCCGTCTTGAAGAGCCGCCCCCTGGCTTACAGTATCATCGAGGCTCTCAACCTCAAGGACCACCCCTACTTCCAGGGCTTCGGGGGGAAGTCCAAGCAACCGTCGCCCCAGGAGTTGCGCTCCGACATGGCGGACATCTTTCTCGCCAACCTGGAGGTGCGGCCCTATAAACGGTCTTACCTGGTGGAAATCGCCTTCCGCTCCCCGGACAAGTATCTGGCCCAGCAGGTGCCCAACGCCATTTATAACGAGTACGTCAACTTTTCCATGAAAACCCGGCACCACTCCTACAAGCTCATCAAGGAGTGGCTGGAGCGGGAGATCCAGGTTCTGGCCAGCAAGGTGGAGGCCTCGGAGCGCAAGCTCTATGAACACGGCCAGCGCAAGGATTTCCTTTCCCTGGAGGGTGACCAGAACGTCATTGTCAAGAAGTATGTGGAGTTGAGCAAACTGCTCACCACGGCCCAGGCCGAACGCGCCGCCAAGGAGGCCATGTTTCGCCAGGTCAAGGAAAAGGGGGCGGACGCCCCCCTGGTGGTGAACAACATGCTGGTGCAGCGGCTGCGGGAGGAAACCATCGCCCAGGAAGCCAAAGTCTCCAGCATGAGCAAGATTTATGACGTGAACTATCCCCAGCTCCAGGTGGAAAAGGCCAAGCTGGCGGAGTTGCGGGGCCGTCTGGGGGGAGAGGTGCGGCGCCTGGCCACCAGCATCCAATCGGACTATGAGGCGGCCGTCAGAGCGGAAAATCTGCTCAAAGAAAGCCTGGAAGCCCAGAAAGAGCAGGTCAAGGACCTGCAACACAACCTGGTGCAACACCACAACCTGCTGCGGGACCTCACCACCAACGAACAGCTCTACAAGGGCTTGTTGGCCCGGATGAAGGAGGCTTCCATAGCCAGCACCATGGTGTCGGGCAACGTGGCGGTGATCTCCCCGGCGGAGTTGCCCCTGCAGCCTTACAGCCCCAACAAGGCCCTCAACCTCTCCCTGGCCACCCTCATCGGGCTGCTGGGGGGCATCGGTCTGGCCCTCCTGAGGGAGCATCTGGACGACTCCATCAAGAGCGCGGAGGAGTTGGAACGCACCTGCCGCATCCCCTCCCTGGGGATGGTGCCCAGCCTGGCCGGCGACATCAAGGGTCTGCCCGAACTCAGGCCGCAGGAGGTGCCCCTGGCCGTATTCAAGGAACCCCGCTCCATCATCAGCGAGGCCATCTACCACGTCCGCACCTCCATCCTGCTGTCGCTCTCCGGGGGGCCGCCGGCGGTAATCATGGTGACCAGCGCCAACCCCAATGAGGGCAAAACCACCATCACCAGCAACCTGGCGGCCTCACTGGCCATGAATGACCGCAAGGTGGTGATTCTGGACTGCGATCTGCGCAAGCCCTCCCTGCATCCGGTGTTCCAGCAGCCCCTGGCGCCGGGCCTGAGCAGCCTGCTCACCGGCAATGCCGTCAAGGAGGAGGTGATCCGGACCACCCCGGTTCCCAACCTCTTCTTTATCCCGGCGGGGCCGGTGCCCCCCAATCCGGTGGCGCTCCTCACCTCCCAGGAGTTCATGGATTTCCTCAAGGAGCTGCGGCAGGAATTCCAAAACATCATCGTGGACACCCCCCCGGTCATCGGCTTTGCCGAAGGGCGGGCCCTGTCCTCCCAGGTGGACGGCGTTATCCTGGTGGTCCGGCACAACGCCACCTCCCGGGACTCGGGCCGGTTGGCCATGCAGCTTCTGAGCCAGGTGAACGCCCAGATCCTGGGAGGCATCTTCAACATGGCCGACAGTTCCCGCATGGGCTACGGGGCCTACCTGGGGCATTACAAACACTACGCCCGGAGTCACCAGGAGTCCGGCGAGTCCAGGCAACTCAGGTAGCCGGTCCGCCGGCTACCGGGACGGAGAGGGGAGGAGGACGCCGGGGCTCCCCGGCCCGCCGCCCTCCCGTTCCGCCTCGCCGCCGGCGGCTTGAGTCCATGTCCATGCGCAGCACCTTTTTGCCCTTCGCCCTGCCCGATCTGGATGAGACCGAGCTTCAGGAGGTCCGGGAAGTCCTGGCCTCGGGCTGGCTCACCACCGGACCCAAGACCCGCCAACTGGAAGAGGATTTCCGGCGGCTGGTGGGGGCCGGCCACGCGGTGGCGGTGAACTCCTGCACCGCCGCCATGCACCTGGCCCTGGAGGCGGTGGGGCTGCGCCAGGGGGACATCGTCCTCACCACCCCTTACACCTTTGCGGCCACGGCGGAAGTGGTGCGGTATTTCGACGCCCTGCCCGTCCTGGTGGACGTGGAGCCCGAAACCCTCAACCTGGACCCGGAGCGCCTGCGCGAGCGGGTGGCCGCCCTGGTGTTGCACGGCAAGGAAAAACGCCTCAAGGCCGTCATGCCGGTGCACCTGGCCGGCCATGCCTGTCAGATGGAAGCCATCGCCCGGGTGGCCCTGGAGCATAATCTGGCGATCATCGAAGATGCGGCCCACGCCTTTCCGGCCAGCTTCCGGGGGCGCATGATCGGCCTGCCCCCCGCCCCGTTCGCGGCGTCTCCCGGCCCCCCCCCTTCCCTGGTCTGCTTTTCCTTTTACGCCACCAAGACCATCACCACCGGCGAAGGAGGCATGATCCTCACGGAGGACGAAGCCCTGGCCGAGCGCTGCCGGCTCATGAGCCTGCACGGCATCAGCCGGGACGCCTGGAAGCGCTACACCCAGGAGGGCTCCTTTTATTACGAAATCATCGCCCCGGGCTACAAGTACAATTTGCCGGACCTGGCTGCGGCCGTGGGCCTGGCCCAATTGCGCAAGGCTCATGCCATGCGGCGGCGGCGGGAGGAGATCGCCCGGCGCTACACCGCCGCCTTTGCCGGCGAACCGGCCCTGGAGACGCCCCGGGTCAACCCCGAGGTGGAGCACGCCTGGCACCTGTATCTCCTGCGCCTCCGCCTGGAGGCCCTGCGCCTTGACCGGACGCAATTCTTCGACGAACTGAAGCGGCGGCAGATCGGCGCCAGCGTCCACTTTATCCCCCTGCATTTACACCCATATTATCGGGGTCTTTTTCACTACCGGGCGGAGGACTTCCCGGTGGCTTACCGGGAGTACCTGCGGGTGATTTCTTTGCCCCTCTATTCGAAAATGACCGACCAGGACGTGGAGGACGTGATCGCCGCGGTCCTGGAGATCGTGGAGGGGCACCGGGCGTGACGGCGGCGCGGCCGGGGGGCGGCGGATGCCGCCGGGACTCCTCCGGGGACGAAGCCCGGCGACGGATCCTGGACGTGGCCGCCTCCCTTACCGGCATCGCGCTACTGTCCCCCCTGCTGCTGGTCGTGGCCGCCCTGGTGAAATTTCAGGACGGCGGGCCCGCTTTTTACCGGGGCGTCAGGGTGGGCCGGGGGGGGCGGCTCTTTCGCATCTATAAATTCCGCACCATGGTGCCGAACGCCCATCTGCTGGGGCCGGGCCTCACCACGCGCCGGGACCCCCGGGTGACGCCTCTGGGACGGTGGCTGCGGCGCACCAAGCTGGACGAATTGCCGCAGCTCTTCAATGTCTTGCTGGGTGACATGAGCCTGGTGGGGGCCCGCCCCGAGGACCCGCGCTACGTGGCCGTATACACGGACCGGCAGCGGGAAATTCTGCGCCACCGGCCGGGCATCACCAGTCCCGCCTCCCTGAGCTTTCGCCGGGAGGAGGAACTGCTGACCGGCCCTGGTTGGGAGCAGCGGTATCTGGAGGAAGTCCTGCCGGCCAAGCTGGAGATGGACCGGGCTTATCTGGAGCGCCGCACCGTACCGGACGACCTGTGCCTCATCGCCCGCACCCTGCGGGCCTTGTTGGCTTGACTAAAGCTGTGGGGGGAGGGCCGGGGAAGCGCAGCTCCCCCACCCTCCTCCCCCACATCACATTCTTCGGGATAGGAACTATGCAGGCACCCAAACGGTTGGATTTCATCGATCTGAAGGCGCAGCAGAGGCTGATCCTGCCGGCGCTGCAGGAGCGGATGGCCCGGGTCCTGGCCCACGGCCAATACATCATGGGACCGGAGGTCATGGAGCTGGAGGAGCGCCTGGCCGCCTACGTGGGCGTGAGCCAGGCCGTCACCTGCGCCTCGGGTACGGATGCCCTGCTCATGATTCTCATGGCTTACGGGGTGGGGCCGGGGGACGCGGTCTTCACCACGCCCTTCACCTTCATCGCCACCGCCGAAGTCATCGCCCTGCTGGGGGCGACCCCGGTCTTCGTGGATGTGGACCCCGTCACCTTCAACATCGACCCGGGGAACCTGGCCCAAAAAATCGCCGGCCTGAGCGCCGACCCCCGCACCGCCGGCCTGCGGCCCCAGGGGATCATCACCGTGGACCTGTTCGGCCAGCCCGCGGACTACGACCGCATCAACGCCCTGGCCCGGGAGCACGGCCTCTTCGTGCTGGAGGACGCGGCCCAGTCCTTCGGGGCGACCTATAAGGGGCGGCGGGCCGGCGCCCTGGCGGACGCGGCGGCCACCTCCTTCTTCCCGGCCAAGCCCCTGGGCGGCTACGGCGACGGCGGCGCCATCTTCACCGACGACGCGGAGTTGGCCGGGGTGCTGCGCTCCATCCGCAACCACGGCCAGGGGGCGCACCGCTACGAACACGTGCGCCTGGGCCTCAACGGCCGCCTGGACACCATGCAGGCCGCGGTGCTGCTGGTCAAGCTGGACCTCTTCGATCAGGAGTTGGCCGCCCGCCAGGAGGTGGCCCGGCGCTATGAACAAGCCCTGGCCGGCGTGGTGGAAGTTCCCCGGGTGGCGCCGGAGTGCACCTCGGCGTGGGCGCAATATTCCGTCCAGAGCGATGACCGGGCCGGATGGCAGGAGAAGCTGGCCGCCGCGGGGGTGCCCACGGCCATCTATTACCCGGCGCCGCTGCACCTGCAGCCCGCTTTTGCCTATCTGGGGTATGGCCCCGGCGACTTCCCGGTGAGCGAGCGCCTGGCCGGACGCATCTTCAGCCTGCCCATGCACCCGTATCTGGAGGAAGGGACCCAGCGGCACATTGTCGAGGTCTTCCTGAGGTAAGATGGCTTCACCCCTGATCGCCTCGCTGCGCGCCCTGCTGCCCGGCAAGGGGAGCTTCGCGGCGCACGCCCTCACCATGATGAGCGGCACCACCCTGGCCCAGGGGCTGATGATCCTCTCCGCCCCCGTCCTCACCCGGCTCTTCACGCCGGCGGACTTCGGGGTGTTCGCCCTGTTCGTCTCCGTCACCAGCCTCCTGGGGACGGTGGCGGCAGGGCGCTATGAACTGGCGGTGCTGCTGCCCGGCGAAGACGGCCAGGCCGCCAATGTGGCGGCCCTGGGCGCCCTGATCAGCGTGGCCGTGAGCCTCATCTGTCTGGTGGGGGTGGTCTGGGGGGGCGACGCCGCCGCGGCCCTGCTGGGCTTGCCGGGACCGGCCTCCTGGTTCTGGCTGGTCCCGCTGAGCGTGTTGTTCAGCGGCCTCTATCAGGTGGCCACCTATTGGTGCACCCGTCGCCGGGCCTTTCCGGGGCTGGCCGTCTCCCGGGTGGGCCAGGCCGCAGTGGACACAGCCGGCAAGGTGGGAACGGGCCTGTTTACCTCCTGGGGGCCCCTGGGCCTCATGGGTGGACAACTGGCCGGGCAGGCCGCGGCTCTGGGGTGGCTCCTCGCCCTGTTTTGCGGTCGGGCGGCCGGCTTTCCCTGGACCAGGCTCGCGGCCGCCGACATGCGCCGTCAGGGCCGCATCTACTGGCGCTTTCCGGCTTATGACAGTTGGGCCATCCTGGCCAACTCGGGGGCCTACCTGTTGCCGCCGCTGCTGCTGAGCCATTTCTTCGACGCCGCGGTGGTGGGCGCCTATTTTCTGGCCTACCGCGTGCTGAACTGGCCGGTCTTCTTCCTGAGCGAGTCCCTGGCGCAACTCTTCTTCCAAAGATATGAGGAGAAGCGCAAGACCGGCGGGAAGATGGAGTTTTTATGGCGCATGGTCAAGCTCCTGGCGGCTCTCTCCCTGGCGCCGGGGCTGTTGCTGTTGCTGTTTGCGCCCGCCCTCTTCGGACTGGTTTTCGGGGCCCAGTGGGTCACCGCCGGTGAATACCTGCGCCTCATGGTGCCCATCATTTTCTTCCGGCTGGTGGCCTCTCCTTTGAGTTCGGTGTTGTGGGCGGAAGGCCGAAATTCCTGGCAATTGGCCTGGCAGGCGACCTTCCTGGCGGCCACGGTGGGCTCCTTTTTGCTGGGGGGCCGGGCCGGGGACATACACCAGGCCCTGATAATTTATTCAGGGACCGCTTCGGTTCTGTATCTCGGTTATATCGGCCTGGTGGTTGCCGCGGCCAAAAAGCCCCGGATGGCGGCAGTTGTTTAACACGGCTCCGGCAAGAACCGGCAGGTTCCAACGGCGCCGCCAGGCCCCGGGGGCTTTGCTGCACGTCCGGCAGCCGGTGTGGGTGGGGTGGTGACGCTCATTCCCGATTACGACGATTGGCTACTGCGGACCTCTGATTCTCATGGACCCCAAATGCGTGCATCCGGGCCGCCATTGGCCGACCCGGCGGAGGCATGGCCGGAAACGGAAACCTCATGGCAGGCCGACCCAAAAAACTGTTGATGGTCATCTCCACCCTGGAGGGCGGCGGGGCCGAAAGGGTGGTGACCTACCTGTTGCGCTTTCTGGACCGGAGGCGGGTGGCCCCGGTGCTGGTGTTGCTCCAGGAAAAGATCGACTATGCGCCGGACCTGCCGGCCGATGTAAGGGTTGTTTGCCTCAGCCGGGGCAGCATCCGCAACCTGCCCCGGCTTTTGCTGGGTCTGGTGCGGGTCATGCGGAAGGAACGGCCCGACCTGGTGGTGTCGTTCCTCACCTTTGCCAACCTGCTCACCATCCTGGCGCACCGGCTGGCGGGGGTGGAGGCGGGGCTGCTGGTCAGTGAACGCAATCATGTGAGCCGCAGCCTGGACCATGTTCGCCTGGGCGGCGTCAAAAAATTGCTGGTGCGGCTGCTCTACCGGCGGCCGCACAGGATCCTGGGCGTCTCCCGGGGGGTGTGCCGGGACCTGACGGGTAATTTCGGGGTGGAGGCGGCCCGCTGTCTGGCCATCCCCAACCCCTGCGACCTGGAGCGCATCGCCCACCGGTCCCGCCAGCCGGCGGACCACCCCTGGTTTCAGGAGGACCTCCCGGTCTTCGTGGCGGTGGGCCGGCTGACCCGGCAGAAAAATTATCCGCTGCTCCTCAAGGCCGCGGCCCTGGCCCGGGCCGATGCGCCTCTCCGGCTCATGATTCTGGGGGCCGGGGAGTTGCGCCGGGAACTGGAGGCGCTGGCCGGATCGCTGGGGATCGCCGACGCGGTGGCCTTCCTGGGTTTCCGGGAGAATCCCTTCGCTTACCTGGCCCGGGCCCGAGGCCTGGTGTTGTCGTCCTCCTGGGAAGGATTCCCCAACGTCCTGCTGGAGGCCATGGCCCTGTCGGCGCCGGTCATCGCCACCCGCTGCCCCAGCGGCCCTGAGGAGATCATCACCCACGGGGTGAACGGCCTGTTGGCGCCGGTGGACGACCCGCCGGCCCTGGCCGCGGCGCTGACCCTGCTGGGCACCGACGCCGACCTGGCCGGGCGTCTGGGCAAGGCGGGCCGCCTTCGGGTGGAAGATTTTCAGGTGGGGCTCATGGTCCGGGAGTATGAAACAGTCTTTGGCGAAGCCTGGCGGGGCGCGGCCGGCGAGCCCGCGCCGCTTCAGTCGCCGGGCGAGGTGCGCCCATGATGTTATTCTTAAGTCTCCACCTCCTCGTGCTCATTCTGTTCTATTGCCTCTGGCGGGTCTTCAGCGAGCGCGAGCGGGGCTTCATCTGGCCCGGCGGCGCTCCGGCGGCGCTCAGCACCCCCCGCGGCTTTGTGCTCAAGCTGGCCCTGCTGGCCCTGGCCTTGCGTCTCCTCTGCCTGGCGGTCATCATGCTGTTCTTCCCGGAGATGATCGACCGGGGCTCCGCGGTCTACGGCTGGCGGGACGACCTCACCTACCACGAAGACGCCACGGCCTTCATGCACCTCTGGAAGGGGATGTACGCCACGCCGTCCGAGAAAACGCTCTCCATCGACTATCTGGGCTATCCCCTGCTGCTGGCGGCCGTTTATTACGTCACCGGCCCCTACCATGTGATCGGCGTGCTGGTCAACATTCTTTTCGGGGTGCTCACTTGCATCATCACCTACCTCCTGGGCCGGGAGACCTTTGACGAAGACATCGGTCGGCAGGGGGCCGTGCTGCTGGCGCTGCTGCCGCTGCACGTCTACATCTGCTGCTTTACCCTGAAAGACCCGGTGCTGCTGCTGCTCATCGTGCTGGCGATCTATTTCGGCCATAAGGTGATTTTCGGAAAAAAGGCGGCGCTCTGGCTGCTGCCCGTCTGCCTGAGCCTGGCCGCCATGCTGATCCTCCGCCGGCAGGTGGCCCTGGTTTTGGGGGGCCTCATTCTGGCAGGACTGGTCCTGTCCCGCCCCTGGCGGGCGGTGAAGCTCGCCCCTCTGGCGGCGGTGCTGATTTTTGCCACCTTCCTGGGGTACAACCATTTTAAAGAATTCACCTTGATGGATTTCTATTCGGAGGACATCCTGGAGGACCAGCACGAGATGGTCCTCTCCATGCAGGCGATGACTCCCGAACTGGAACAGAAGGGAGGGCTCCTGCTGGCCACGGTGGGGTACATCCTGCCCTTCCCCACCCTCTATCCCCTGGAGAAGGACTCTGATCCCGCGTATCAGTTGGAGAGCGCCGCCTTCATCTGGAACCTGCTGGCCGGGCTGTCCCTGGTGGGCGTGCTGCTGTGCTGGCGGCGACGGTTCCGGGACACCTGGCTCATCTGGACCCCGCCCCTGGTCTTCTTTATGGGCCAGGCCCTGATGTATTTGGACACCATCCTGGACCTGCGCCGCGGCAAGTTCATGCTCACCCCCTTCGCCTGCCTGCTCGCGGTCTACGCCCTAAGAGAGTGGAAGTCCCCGGCCCGAAGGCTGTGGTTCTTCATCTACCTGATCATTGTCCTTTTCGGGATGCTGGTGTACACCTATTTTCGGTTGAAAAGCCGAGGAATGATTTAGGGGCCACCCGGAGGGCAGATGACCAACCACCTGGTGGTTTTCCTGGATGAGCTTTACACCCGGGTGGGCCGGCGCTATTATGGCCGGCACGCTACCCTGCTCTTCGTGTTGCAGTTGGCGCAGCATTTCGACGCCGCCACCCTGATGGTCAATGTTCGGGACCAAGGCGCCCCCGGGGCGGACGAACCCCTGGTGGCCGACCTGTCCGACTCGCGCCTGGAGGTGGTGGAGCTCCCCCCTTACCGCTCCCTGGCCGGCAGCCTCGCCAAGCTGCCGGCGGTGGCGGGCACCTTTTGGCGGCGGCGCCGGGAGATCGACTCGGCCCGGACCGTCTTTATCCGCGTGCCCTCTCTCATGGGCCTGCTGTTTGGGGAGTTTTGCCGACTCCGAGGCCGGGACCCCTGGTATCACGTCTGCGCCAACCTGGAGACCCAGGCCAACCCCATACGCCGGGGCGGCTCGGGTGAGGGGCTCTGGAAGATACTGGCCCGAAGTCTCAGCCTGCTCCAGCATGTTGCCGTCCGGGGCCTCCGCATGTCGGCGGTGGGCGCCGAACTGGAGGAGAAGTTCTCCAGGGGCGTCCCCCTGGTGCCCCGTCCCCGCGCGGTGTTTAACCATTTTGAGTCGCTGCTGGGGGAAGCCATGCTGTTCCGCCGGCCGGACACCTGCCGGGGACCGGAAATCAGGCTGTTGCGGGTCTGCCAGCTGGACCACTCCAAAGGCATGGAAGTGCTTCTGCCTGCCGTTCGCATCCTGCGGGAGCAGGGCCTGCCCGTGAGACTGGAGGTGGTGGGCGGGGGCGCGCCGGATTATCTGCGGCGGCTCAAGGACCTGGCGGCGTCCCTGGGATTGACCCCCGTCACCACCTGGCTGGGGCCTTTGACCTATGGCGACCTGCTGCGGACCTACCGGGAGGCGGACCTCCAGGTGCTCTCCTCCTGGGGGGAAGGCCTGCCCCGGGTCATCCTGGAAGGCTGGGGGTCCTGCCTCCCCCTGGTCAGCACCGCGGTGGGAGGCATCCCCCGCCTGGTGACCCACGAGGAGAGCGGCCTGCTGGTGCCGCCCGGCGACCCGGAGGCCCTGGCCCGGGAAATCGCCCGGCTCATCCGGGACGGGGAGTTGCGGCGCCGACTCATCGCCCGGGGCTTCGCCCTGGCCCAAGAATATTCCCAGGAACGCCAGACGGCCCGGCTGGCGGCGTTGTTGCGTGCATGAGGTCTTGACAATTTTTCTTAATGCAAAGGAGCTGATGATGATTCGCCGACTTCTTCTCCTGAGCGCCGGCTGTATGGCGGCGCTGGCCCTGAGCCTGCCGGCCCCGGCGCCGGCCGCCCCCGGCTGGCTCACCTACAAGGGGGCCTGGTTCGACATCAAGCACCCCCAGGGCTTCGTGGTGCGGGAATCCCTCCCCAGCGCCACCTCCACCCGGGGTTATGACAGCGTTTTTTTCACCTCTCCGGACGGTCTGGTGGAGTTTTACGTCTACTCCCCGCAATGGAGCGGCGAGCCCACCGACATCCTGCCCAACCCGCTCATGGAAGTGGTCACCGACCGCAAGGAGCAGCGGGGCAAGGACCGCACGGTGCTTTTTCTCACCCTGAAGGCCAAAGACGGCAGCTATTGGCGCTCCCTGGCCGACACCCGGACCGTCCACAACACCCGCACGGTTTTCGGCATCAAATACCTGAACATGGCCGGGTATGAGAAATACCGCCCGGATTACCTGCGCTTCAAGCAGTCCCTGAGGCAGTATGCCGATTAGCGCCTCCCCTCCTCTCCGGTGGCGCCTGCTGCTGCGCCTGGTCTTGGCCGGCCTGGCCGGGCTCTTCCTGGGAGCCCCGGCCGGGCCTCTGCAGGCGCAGGACCTGGTGGAATCCCAGGGCATACGGTTTCGCCTCATCTCCGGCGGCGCGTATCAACTGGGCAGCCCGGCCGGCGAGGCCGGCCGCTACGCCCACGAAGCCCCGCCCTACGCCGTTGCCCTCAGGCCTTTCTATCTGGCCGAGACGGAAACCACCAACGCCCAATACGCCCGTTTCCTTCAGGCTACGGGCCACCCTGCGCCTCTCTACTGGAAAGATAAAAAGCTGAACGCCCCCTCCCAGCCCGTGGTGGGCGTGACCTGGAACGACGCCCAGGCCTTCGCCCGGTGGCTCACCCGCAAGACCGGGGTCACCCATCGCCTGCCCACCGAAGCGGAGTGGGAGGCCGCCGCCCGGGGGGGCCTGGCGGGCCAGCCCTACCCCTGGGGCGGGGAAGCCCCCGACGCCGGCGGCCGGTTTCGCGCCAACTACAACCCGGGGAATTTCGCCGCCGACGGGTTCGCCACCACCGCCCCCGTAGGCTCCTTTCCCCCCAACGGCTATGGCCTCTATGACATGGCCGGCAACGTGGCCGAGTGGTGTCAGGACCAGGTCCGGACTCCCGCCTTCGGCGGTCCCTTCGGCCGGGGGGAAGTCCGTCTCCTCAAGGGGGCCTCCTGGTACTCCCGGGCCCGGGACCTGCGCTGCGCCGCCCGCCAGTTCGCCCCTCCCGCCAGCGCCGACGGTTTTATCGGCTTTCGGGTTGTCAGGCTCCTTCCCGGCCAATAATTTTGCTTGACATGTATAAACGTAATCGTGTATAGACATGAATAGATGATAATAAAATTTTTATAAGGTAATAAAAAGGAGCAGTTATGGCCGATTTAGAGAAGCTGACCATGGACGAAGCGGCGCAGGCGATGCTCAAGAAGGCGGCTGCCGAGGGCATTGAGACCATTTTCGACCGCGCCGAGAAGATGAAACCCTGCCCCATCGGCATTGAGGGGGCCTGTTGCCGCATTTGCGCCCAGGGTCCCTGCCGGGTGCCCATGCCCAAGAAGAAGGCGGGCGAGGAAGCCCCGGCGGAGAAGAAGGCCCGCATGGGTCTGTGCGGCGCCACCGCGGAGACCATCGTGGCCCGGAACTTCGCCCGCATGGTGGCGGCTGGTTCGGCCAGCCACAGCGACCACTCCCGGGGGGTGGCCAAGCTGTTCATCGAGGTGGCCCAGGGGAAAGCCCAGGGTTACGAGCTCAAAGACGTCACCAAGCTCAAGGCCGTGGCTAAGGACTGGGACGTGGCCACCACGGTGGGCGAGGGCGAGGACGCCAAGCCCCGGCCCAAGAACGAGATCGCCCTGGAGCTGGGTCGGAAGATTCTGGCCGAGTTCGGGCAGCAGGACGGCGAGATCAACTACGTGAAGCGAGCCCCCAAGAAGCGTCAGGAAATCTGGCGCAAAGAGGGCGTGGTGCCCCGGGGCGTGGACATTGAGGTGGTGGAGCTGATGCACCGCACCCACATGGGGGTGGACCAGGACTACAAGAACCTCATCAAGCAGTCCACCCGCTGCGCCCTGGCGGACGGCTGGTCCGGATCCATGATCTCCACGGACCTGCAGGACATTATGTTCGGCTGCCCGGTGCCGGTGGCGGGCGAGATCAACCTGGGGGTGCTCAAGGAAGACCACGTCAACGTCATCATGCACGGCCATGAGCCGCTCCTGCCCGAGATGCTGGTGGTGGCCTCCCGGGAGCCGGAGCTGATCCAGTACGCGCAGTCCAAGGGCGCCAAGGGCATCCAGTTGGCGGGCATGTGCTGCAGCGCCAACGAAGTGATGATGCGCCACGGGGTGCCGGTGGCGGGCAACTACCTGCACCAGGAGCTGGGCATCATCACCGGTGCGGTGGACGCCATGGTCATCGACGTACAGTGCGAGATGCAGTCTCTGGCCAACGTGGCGGCCTGCTATCACACCAAGGTGGTGACCACCGACACCCGGGCCAAGATCGAAGAGCATCCGTCCGTGGTGCACATCGAGTTTGACGAGCACCACGCCCTGGACGTGGCCCGGCAGGTGCTGCGCACGGCCATCGACAACTTCCCCAACCGGCGGGCGCCGGTGATGATCCCGGCGGCCTCCACCCCCACCATCGTGGGCTTCAGCTACGAGACCATTCGCTACCTGTTGGGCGGCTCCATCCGGGGCACCTACTACACCCTGAACGACAACGTCATCGGCGGCCGCATCCGGGGCGTGGCCGGCGTGGTGGGCTGCAACAACTGCCGCACCACCCAGGATTCCAGCCACATGACGGTGATCACGGAGCTGTTGAAGAACGACGTCATCGTCTTGAGCACGGGCTGTGCGGCCATGGCCGCGGGGAAATACGGGCTGCTCACCCCCGAGGCGGCCACCAAGTACTGCGGTCCGGGTCTGGCGGAGATCTGCGAGACGGTGGGCATCCCGCCGGTGCTGCACATGGGGGCCTGCGTGGACAACTCCCGCATTCTGATGGCGGCCACGGCCTGCGTCAAGGCGGGGGGCCTGGGCGCGGACATCAGCGACCTGCCCGCGGCGGGCTGCGCGCCGGAGTGGATGAGTGAGAAAGCCATCGCCATCGGCCAGTACTTCGTGGCCTCGGGCGTGTACACCCTGTTCGGGGTGACCTTCCCCACCACCGGCTCCGAGATCCTGACGGACTACCTGTTCAAGGGTCTGGAGGACGTGTACGGCGGCAAGTGGGACTTTGTGGCCGACCCCGAGGAGATGGCCAGGCGCATGATCGCCCACATCGACAAGAAGCGGGCCGCGCTGGGCATCGACAAGGCCCGGGAGCGGGTGCTCTACGACATGGCCATGCGCCGGGAACTGGAAGAAGCCGCCCGCGCCGCGGAAGAGGTCTAAGGATAAACGGCTGAGGAATGCCTGGAGGAGGGGCTCAGGGTAAGAGGTTTTTATCTCCCCCCGACCCCTCCGCCCGGGCGGCATGGGCTTCCGGCCCATGTCTTCGGCAAGACTGGTCAACGCGGCATCGCTCACCGTCGGCAACCGGGATAGAGCCAAACCAGGGACAGGAAGGGCAGGGATCGGACGTCCCTGCCCTTTTGTCTTTTTCCCGCCTCTGTCCGGCAGCCGCGCCTGAGCCTGCGAGGCTCTCTCCAGAAGGATGAAAAGCTGTGGTGGCGCAGGCTCCCAGCCTGCGTGGGTACATCCGGGGGCGGGTGTCATCCAGAGGGCGCGCCGTGCACGCCCAGGTCTTTTCATGCTTTGCGGGTGAGCCTCGGGCTCATGCGCGATTTTCTCAAGGGCGCCCGGCCCTTAACGACGACGGCGTCACCTGGCCCCGGCCCTGGGTTTGGGGGTGGCCGGAGGGGCGTTGGTCTGCATTTTGGTGGCGCCGCTCTGGTTGGCGGCCTTCTGGGGCGTCTTGCTGCCCTGGTCCCGCCATTTGGGGTCCAGAGGTTTGGCGGTCCGCAACTGGCCCCAGGCCGGCTCCGCGCCCAGGAAGGCGCCCAGGCTCAGGAGCACCAAGAAGATTCTGAAGTGTCGCATCGTGCCTCCCTTTGACTGACATGCCTGCCACTTCCGACCCGCCCCACGGTCTCGGGAAGACCTTTCCCGGACGCCGGAGGGCCTTCGTAGCAAGTATCGGACCTGCCGGGAAGAAATATTACCGAATCCGTTCCCATACGGGTCAAAACCGCAGTTTTTTCCAGAAGCGCCGGCTTCAGGGCGATGGCGCCGAAACCGACGCTCCCCATCAGGGTCCCACCCGCTCCTTTTCCCGGAGGATATAGGTGAGAAGTTCCTTGGCGAAGGGGGAATAAAGGTGGATAGACTCCGGTTCCAGTCCGATGTTGAGATATTGGAGCCGTAAAAAATCCCCGTCCGGGGCAAATTGCGGCAGGACGCCGGAAAAGAAGAAGCCGTCCGCTTCGGCGGCCTCGCACAGGTGCGGGGCGCCGCCTTGCCCCAGCGGCAGACAAAGGCCCACCACTTGGGCCCCCGCCAGGTCGCAAAGGTCACGGCGGGCCTGGATGATCTTCGGCCGGGTATCGCTGCCGATGCGGTTCACCTGGATGGTGCCGACACCCGAAACCTGGTCAAAATGAATCTTTATTTCCCCGGGGCCCGTGGGCAGGGTCGGGTCCAGAAATTTCGTTTCCACCTCCAGGTTCCCATAAATTTTCGTCAGCATTTCCCGGTGCCGGGGGGGTGGGAAGAGAGTTTTGGGCGCAGGCGGCGCCAGGTAATGAAAGATGAACACCAGGGTTTGCCGTTGGAGTCCGGGATCAGCTTCCCTTTCCCATGAGCTGGAGGGCCCATCCCGGCGCGGGAGCCTGTTAAAATGCAGTTCCAGGTCCGAAAGCTTGAGGCCGGTGACGCGATAGCCCAGACCGACGGCAATCTGCTGGCTGATGGTGTGGATGGTGACCGCCTCGCCGAACAGACCGACCAGCCCCAGAGTCTGAATCTCGGCCTGGAGGCGTTGCCCCAGGAGTTTGGTTAACCCCCGGCCCCGGTGGGCCGGCGCCACCATAAAAGCGCCGACCGATCCCAGAGGACCGAGGTCCCACCGCGTCATCCCCAGATGCGCTGCGAATTCCCCGTCCCCGGCCACGGCCACCACGCCCACCAGCCGACCGGTGGCCAGGTCGTGATCCAATCGGTCCGGATAATAGAAATCCTTGTGGGGGTAAGTATAGCCGTAAACGCGATAGATTAACTGGGCGACCCGGAGGCCCTCTCCCGGCCGCAGCAGCCGGACGGTGTAGGTCTCGGGGGCCGCCGGTTCGGCCGGTTCGAGGCGGTCGCCGGCCGCTTCGGCCTCCGGGGGCGGCGGGCCGCAGACCCCGGTCAGGTTCTTGGTGAGGCGCAATTCATTGCCCTCCACCCCATGGTAGCTCCAATGCACTTCGTCGAAGCAGGAAGAGACGGAGGCCATTCCCCGGCAGACCGGGGCCGGACTTGCGGGGTCGGGGGTGGCGTCCCTGACCCCCTGCATCTGGTAGAAAGGCAAACCCTGATCGCCGAGGGACAGGACCAAAGTCGTCGGCGTCAAGGTCCCCGACAGTTTCAGAGTGCCGGGATTCTCGGCGTCGAAGGCGTGCTCGACGGCATTCCGGCAGGCCTCCCAAAACGCCAGGGAGAGGGATTCCCTCTGATCTTCGGGAAGTCCGGCCAGGCGTGTCAGGCCCCGCACATAATCCTGCACCAACTGCTGCATCCGCATCGCCGCCGGCAGGGTTAGTTCGGTTTGCACTATGGAAGCCACAAGGCGCCTCACTGACAGAAATTCCGGCGGCGGTGCTTACCGGGCTCGGAAAATGGGTGGTCCCGGATCGCGGCGCCTCTAACAGCGGGGGGCAAAGGTGGTCAGCTTCTGCCCCCTCACCCCCAGCCACCGGCCATCCCTTTATAAGCGGGAGGCATGTCCGACCCGCCGCGCCGGGAGCGATCCACAGGTCTCAGGGCCGCATCTCCTCCAGGGCGGCCTTCACTTCCTTGGGATGCGTCAGGCCGTACCAAAACATCTCTTCCCCCCCCTGCCGCCGGGACACGACCACGTTGCCCACCTGGAGCAACGTCTGGGTGAGCCCTCGCCGGATGGTCACGGCGCCCACGTTCTCCCAGGGCAGTAATTCTTCCTGCGGAGGCCAGCGCCAGACCTTCATGAGACCCCGGGGGGTGGCCCGGTACTCCTGGCCGAAGAGGTGGTAGGCCACCCCGACGGCGATGAGCAGACCCACCAGCCATCCCAGCCACACCGGCACCCCTACTGCCGGGTTGATGAGGGGCCCGAAAAAGGCAATGGCCATGGCCACATAATAGACGAAAAAGGCCCGGGTGCAGGGCCGCCAGACCCGACTTTCCGCCGACGCCGTCTTGTTCTCCGTCATCGCTCCTCCGCACTTGCGCCGCCTGCCGCTCCGGGGCCATACGGTCTGAGGCCGGGCGGCTGCCGCACGGTGCTTATTCTATAATATCATGATGTCGGGGTCCTCATCCTTCTTCTTGCAAAACAAAAGCACCGCTGGTTGCACAAAGTCCCCCGGCTGGTTACCATAGCAGCATCGCCATGGGAGGGCATAGGACCGCTCGGGATGGCGCCGCCGGCAGAGCGGCTGGGCGGCCCTCTCCCGACGCTCGGGGTAATTCCATGCTTGGCCGGCTGGCTGTCTACATGATTCTGGTCTGGGTGAGTCTCCTCTTCGGCGCCGTGGGTTCGGGTCCGTTTCCCGCCATGCTGTGGGCCCAGGAGACGGGCGGAGACCGGGCCCGCCTACTCCTGGAGCAGGGCGACGCCCGGTTGCGGCAGAAGGACTATCAGAAGGCCAGGGTTTATTATCAACAGGCCCTGAAGGCCGACCCCAACCTGACCGAGGCCCATTTCGGGCTCGGTCTGTCCTTCGCTGGCCAGGAACGCCTGGAGGAGGCCGCGGCGGCCTTCGCCGAGGCCGTGCGCCTGCGCCCCAACTGGGCCCGGGCTCAGAACAACCTGGGGGTGGCCTATCTCAAACTGAAGCGCCTGAGCGAAGCCCTCCTGGCCTTCCGCACCTCCCTGCGCCAACAGCCCGGCGACCCGGAAACCCACTACAACCTGGGGGTGGTCCTGGGCGGACTGGGACGCCATCAGGAAGCCCGGGCCGCCTTTGCCGAAGCCGTGCGCCTCAAGCCCGACTATGCCCAGGCCTGGAAAAACCTGGGCATGGCCTATCTGAAGCTCAACCGCCCCAAAGAGGCCCAGGGCGCCTTCGAGACTGCCGTGCGCCTAGGCCCTCGGGACCCCGAGGCCCACTTCGGCCTCACCCTCGCCCTGGCGCACCACGGCGACGGCCAGGGGGCGCAAAAATCCTACCAGACCGTCAAAAGCCTGGACCCGCAGATGGCCAGGAGACTGGAGGAAATGCTCCGCCCGGACCGGAGCCGATAACTATGATAGAAAACCTCGTCCGTCAGGTGCAGGCCAACTGTCAGGTGGCCAACGCCTCCCAGGCCGGCAATTTTTCCCTGTGCGGCCTGCTGTTGCGCCTGCGCCAGCTTTATAAATGGGAGCACGGCCTGCTGCCCTGGCAGGAGCCCGAGCCCGCCCCCGTGCTGGCCTGGGTCGAAAGCCAGGAAAACCTCTGGGAATCGCTGGAGGGGGAAGCTCCCGCCGCCCTAAGCGTCAACGGCTCCCTGGCCGACCCCTTTGCGGTGGACACCCTCAACGCCTGGCTGAAGGCCCACGGCCTGGCCTACGGGGCCGGCCTGAGCCGGGGGCTGGCGCCCACCTTCTTTCTGGGCGAACTGGCCCAGGTCCGCCGCCTGGGGGAAGCCACCGTGTTCATCCTGGACCGGGAGCTGGCCCGGGACCTGGACGGCAGCCCCGCCCTGTGCCAGGACACCCTGATCTACGTGCGCCGCCAGACCCTGGCCTTCTACCTCTGGGACCGGCTCTCCGATCCCACCCAGCAGGGCAATCGCCTGGTCAACGCGGCCCTGGAAAGCCGGGGCCTCAGCCTCCTGGACCTGCTGCGTCAACCCCACCGCCATCAGGCCCGGTTCCAGGACCTGCTGGCCGACGAAGTGGAGTCGGCCCTGCACCACGAACTGGGCGAGCTGGGGGAAAAAGGGATGCGCCAGGCTTTTTACGCCCTCCTGGAGCGCTTTCCCCAGAGCCGGGCCGAAGTCTGGGGGCGCGGCCTCAAGGACGCCCTGGCCGAAGTGAGCGACAGCGGCCGCCTGGCCTATCTCATCCGGGAGCGGCGCTTCGCCTCCCTGGCCCTCTTCCTGGCCTGGCAGCCGGGCCTCTATCCGCTCCTCCTGCCCGAGCTGGAGCCGGCCTGCCGGGAACTCAGGGACGGCGGCTGGGAGGCCCTGGAGGAGGCCCGGGGGCGGGCCCTGGAGCGTCTGCGGGGGATTGCGGCCGAACTGCAGGACCTCCTGGAGGCCCGGCGGTCGGACTCGGAAACCCAGGCGGAGCTGGACCGCCGCTTCCTCCAGCCGCTGGGGCTCTAAAGTTCGGAGCACCGGCAGACCTGCGCCTTATCCCAAGACTTTTTCACGACTTGTCCTTTCCCCCGCCTTGGACTATAATGAATTGAAATATCTGTCTGTCTTTGAAACGTTCCTTACTTCCCTTTCCCCCGGTGGGAGGGGGCTAGGGGGTAATTCTGACCTGGAATTTTCTCTCGTAGGGCGCGTCTTACGCGCCAAAGCTGGTGCGTGAGACGCACCCTACATTCATTGTCATTCCCAGACTCTCCGGCGCCGACATGCTCGATCCCCATGCCCAAAAAGTCCTGATACTGGATTTCGGCTCCCAGTACACCCAGCTCATCGCCCGGAGGGTGCGGGAGCTCAAGGTCTACTGCGAGATCCATCCCTACTTCATGCCCCTGGACCGCATCCGGGCCTTCGCCCCGGGCGGCATCATCCTGTCGGGCGGCCCCCGCAGCGTCTACGAGGACGACGCGCCCTTGCTCGACCCCGCGGTCCTCCACCTGGGGGCGCCGGTGCTGGGCATCTGCTACGGCATCCAGCTCCTGTGCCACCTCCTGGGCGGGAAAGTGGTCCCCGCGGTCTCCCGGGAATACGGCCGCAAGGCCTTTGAAATCCGGGACGCCCAGGATCTCTTCTACGGCCTGCCGGTCCGGGAGACGGTCTGGATGAGCCACGGCGACCGGGTGGATGAGGCGCCTCAGGGCTTTGAGATCATCGGCGCCAGCGATTCCAGCCCGGTGGGCGCGGTGCGGGACGCAGGCCGCCGCCTCTTCGGGGTGCAGTTCCACCCCGAGGTGCACCACACCCCCCGGGGCAAGGAAATCCTGGCCAATTTCCTCTTCCGCATCTGCGGCCTCAAGCCCCTGTGGACCATGGCCTCCTTCATCGAAGCCACCACCGAGGCCATCCGCCGGGAGGTGGGGGAGGACCGGGTCATCTGCGCGCTGTCCGGCGGCGTGGACTCTTCGGTGACCGCGGTGCTGGTGCACCGGGCCGTGGGCGAGCGCCTCACCTGCATCTTCGTCAACAACGGTCTCTTGCGCCACCGGGAGGCCGAAGAGGTGCTCCACCTCTTCCGGGACCAGCGCCACCTCAACATCATTTACGTGGACGCCGCCGACGCCTTTCTGGCTCGCCTGGACGGCATCACCGACCCCGAGGAAAAGCGGGTGCGCATCGGCCACGAGTTCATCCGCATCTTCGCGGAGGAGGCCCGCAAATTGGGGGGCGTCAAGTACCTGGCCCAGGGGACGCTCTATCCCGACGTCATCGAAAGCGTCTCCTTCAAGGGGCCGTCGGCCACCATCAAGACGCACCACAACGTGGGCGGCCTGCCTGAGGTGATGCCCCTCCAACTCCTGGAGCCGCTCCGGGAGCTTTTCAAGGACGAGGTGCGGGAGGTGGGCGCGGCCCTGGAGCTGCCCGACTCCCTCATCTGGCGCCACCCCTTCCCCGGCCCCGGCCTGGCCATCCGCATCCTGGGGGAGGTCACCCCCGAGCGGCTGGCCGTGCTGCGGGAGGCGGACGCCATCGTCATGGAGGAGATGGAGCGGGCCGGCGTCTACCGTCAGGTCTGGCAGGGGTTCGCGGTGCTGCTGCCCATCCGCACGGTGGGGGTGATGGGGGACGAGCGCACCTACGAGAACGTCATCGCCCTGCGCATCGTGGACTCCCAGGACGCCATGACCGCGGACTGGACCCGCCTGCCCCACGATTTCCTGGCCCACCTCTCCAACCGCCTCATCAACGAGGTCAAGGGGGTCAACCGGGTGGTGCTGGACATCTCGAGCAAACCGCCGGCGACGATTGAATGGGAATGATAATCATTTTCTATCTAACCAAACAGGAGAAACAAAATGTATGAGGGTTTATGGACAGTTGAATTTATATCGGAGATGAATCGAACTGGCAAGGGTGTAATAATATTAACGAAAGATGGGCGCCTTTTAGGGGGCGATTCCGGTTATTACTACTCAGGCACATATAATATTGCTAACGATAACAAAATATCTGGTCAAGTTCTTGTCATCAGATATAATCCTAATGCCATGTCTGTCCTAGGAGATAAAAACAATTTTAAGCTTTATTTTACTGGTCAAATTGATAATCTTCATTTGTCGGCAACCGCTAAGACCCAAGAAATGCCTCAATACACAATGAAAATTATTGCTAACAGGAAGGCTGATTTTTAACAATGAAATATAATATTGAAGAAATTTATGCGGAATATAAAATAAGAGAAGAGAATGCCCTGCTTCTCATTGAGGAGGTTAAATTTATTATATTAGAATGTATCAATAGGGAAAAAATTAATATTCACTCATTAAAGAATAGATTCAAAGAGTTTGATTCATTTTTAGGCAAAGTAGAGAGGAAAAAGTCAGAAAATCCCTTTCATGAAATATATGATTTAATAGGTTTTAGAATTACCTGCTTGTTTCTGGAAGACATTCAAAACATTAGTGATTTGCTAAAAATAAATTTTGAATTAATAGAAACTTTTGACTCTATGGAAGAAGGAGATTATGATGTGTTTGGATATATGGCTTGTCATCATAAGGCCATGCTAAAACATAATTCAAAATTTAATGGAATAGCAAAAAATTACCCATTTGAGATACAAGTTATGACTATTGCTAAAAATGCCTGGGCCTCTATTTCCCATCACCTTTTTTATAAAAAGGAGTTTTTCCTCCCGGACAACCTGAAACGAGATTTCCATGCCTTGAGTGCTTTGTTGTATATTGCTGACAAGCAATTCTCATTACTTCGCAAAGAGCAATTTGTATATTATTTAGAACAAGTTGATAAATTGAATGGGGACTAATAGTGAGTAATAGTAGACCATCGGTCAATTTTTTCCGAGAAATATTAGGACAAATTCAGGTCTTAATATATTTGAAAACAGCCTTGCAGGTTGGCCGCCTGGCCCACGCCTATCTGTTCCTGGGTCCCGAAGGGGTGGGCAAGGCCTCCACCGCCCGGGCCCTGGCCGCGGCCCTGAACTGCGAGAGTCTGCGGGAGGACGGCGACGCCTGCGGGAGGTGCCCCTCCTGTCGCCGCCTGGCCGCCGGGACCCATCCCGATTATCTGGAGATTTTTCCCACTTCCGAGGGCCGGCAGCCTCAGATCAAGATCGAACGGATTCGCGATCTGCGTCGCCTCACGGCCTATCCGCCCCTGGGCGGCGGCTGGCGGGTGGTGCTCATCAAACCCGCGGAAGCTTTGAACGACGCCGCGGCCAACGCCCTGCTGAAGACCCTGGAGGAGCCCCCGGAGCAGAACCTGTTGGTGCTCACCGCGGGGGTGGAGGACAACCTGTTCCCCACGGTGGTCTCCCGCTGCCAGAAGCTGGCCTTTACGCCCCTGCCCCTCCCCCTGATCCGGGATGAACTGGCGCGGCGGGGCGCCGAGCCCGCCCAGGCCGGCCTGCTGGCGGCCCTGAGCGGCGGCTCCCTGGCCCGGGCGTTGGCGCTCAATTATGACGAGATGGTGGAAAAGCGCCGCCAGGTGCTGGCCGACCTGGAGCAGCTTGCGGACGGCAACACCGCGCCCCTGCTGGACTGGGCCCAGCGTCTGGCCAAGCAGGCGGGCGAGGCGGAGGCCTTCCTGGGGCTGGCCGCCCTGTGGCACCGGGATCTTATCCTCCTGGGCCAGGGCGCCCCGGCGGAGCTGCTGGCGAACCGGGACTGCCTGCCGGAGATGGAGGCAGCCTGCCGCCGGCAGCGCCCTGGGGTCTGGTTCCGCCGCTTCGCCGCCATCGCCGCGGCCCAGCGGCATCTCCGGGCCAACCTCAATCCCGAACTGACCCTGGACTTCCTGGGACTACATCTCCGAGGAGGCCCTACCCCATGAATCTGGTCAAAATCCGTCTGGAAACCGGCCAGCGGTGCTGCCAGACCGTGCAGATGGCCCAGGACGTCAAGCCCGGGGACCAGGTGGTGGTGCAGACCGACGAGGGGCAGGAAATGGGCACCGTGTTAACGGTGTTCACGGACGAGTCCCTGCAGAAGGCGGCCTCCCGCTGTCCCAGCGTGGTCCGTCTGGCCACCCTGGAAGACCTGGCCCAGGTCCAGAGGAACCGGGATCAGGAACGCCGGGCCTTCGGCTTCTGCCAGGAGCGCATCCAGGCGCGGCAGCTTCCCATCCACCTGGTGCGGGTCGCCTGCCTCTTCGACGCCAGCAAGATCATCTTTTATTTCACCGCCCCCGGCCGGGTGGATTTCCGGGAGTTGGTGAAGGATTTGGTCCAGGAATTCCGCACCCGCATCGAACTGCGGCAGATCGGCGTGCGCCACCGGGCCCGCATGGTGGGGGGCATCGGCATCTGCGGCCAGATGCTCTGCTGCGCCAGCTTTCTCAAGGACTTTGAGCCCGTGTCCGTGCGCATGGCCAAGGAGCAGCAGCTCAGCCTCAATCCCAGCAAAATTTCCGGAGTCTGCGGCCGGCTGATGTGCTGCCTGGTCTATGAATATCACTCTTACCAGGATCTCAAGAAGCATCTGCCCCGGGTGGGCAAGAAGATCAGGCTCCCCGAAGGCGAAGGCGAAGGCAAGATCATCCGTTACAATCTGATCCGCCAGACCGTGACTCTGGAAAGCGCAGAGGGCGAGGAGCTGGAGATTCCCCTGTCCCAACTCTCACTGAGCAACCACCTCCGGGACCTGGAGGGCGACGAGGGGAAGTGAGGCGCCATGGACGACCTGGATCGGACCCTGGAGGCCCTGAAGGTCCAGATCAAAAAAGAAATTGTGGACAACTACTTCGCCGAACGGGTCTACCTGGAGGGTGAGGTCCAGGCCCTGGCCCAGGAGGTTGACCACTACCGGGAGCACTACAACCAGGCCGCCCGACTCTTTCAAGCCTTTTACCAGGCCTTGGGCGGGTCGGAGGCGGTCATCCGCCGGGTCATGCAGTTCCTCCGGGTGGACCCCTGGCCGGGCTATGAAGAATACCGGCGATTGCCGGGGCCGATTCAGGCCGGGCTTCTCCGGGGCCGGGCCCGCCGGGGTCTGACGGCGCGTCGCCGCCGTCTCCACCTCATCCTGGACCTGTACGACGAGTTGCGCCGCCTCCTGGAGAAGCTCTCCGCCGAGCACGGGGACATCCTGGTGCACCTCAGGCTGCTCAACGAGGATATCGACAAGTTCAACCTCTCCTTCGACTTCGGCCTCATCGCCGCCCAGATAGAGGCCATGGAGGGCGGGCCGGCCGTTATCGCCGGTGGTCTCCAGGCAGGGGAGCGGGAGGAGTTGTCCACCCGCATGCGCCTGAAGCGCCGGTCTCTTTCCCCGGCGGAACTGCCGCCCCCGCCGCCGCTGCCGCCCCTCAAGGAGGTCAAAGGGGGGCTAACCGCCCTTTTGTAACCGGACGGATGGAGGTTACCATGAACAGACCCCTGCCGGCGCTGCTGCTGGTTGCCATGCTGTCGGCGACGGGCTGCGTCGGGGCGACCTATTCGGTGCAGGTCAACGGCTATACCGAAGACCGCATCCAGGCCCCCTGGGCGCCCGGCGCCGCCTTCTGCGTGGTGGAAAACCGGGACGCCAAGAACCCACTGCTGGAACGGGAGATCAAAGCCAAGGCGGAGCAATTGTTGTCGCAGCGGGGCTTTCGGCTGGTCCCCGCCTCCCAGGCCGCCTATTTCCTGGCCTTTACCTACGGCTTGGGGCCGGCCGCCAATGTCCCCTGGAGCTATCCCGATTACGCCGCCAATATCGGCTTCGGCATCGGCGGCGGCTATTGGGGGCCGTCCTTTTTCCTGTGGCCGGGCTTCGCCAGCTATCCCAGCCGTCCCCAGAGCTGGTACGACCGCTGGCTCCTGCTCAACGTCTTTGAGGCCAAAACCTTCCGGGAAAAGGGCGAGCGGCGCACCCTCTGGGTGGGGGAAGCCCGGAGCAGCGGCGCCTCCGGCGATTTGCGGCAGGCGGTGAATCCTTTGCTCTTTGCCGCGTTCGCCCGGTTCGGCCAGAACACCGGCCAGGCCGTCACCGTGGAGGTGGATTCCCAGGAACTGCGCTACCGGGAACTGGAACAGGCGCGCTGATATGCGACGGCGAACCTCAGGAGAGACATGACCGGCGACATATCAGCAAACCGCAGTTTGGGGGACTTCTTCCGGCGGCGTCTCTGGGAAGGCGAGGCGGAGGGGCTCCAGGGTCTGCCGCTCCGGGGTCTGCGCCTGCTGGTGCTGGCCGGCCGGGGCCTCCTGCGCAACCGGGGCTGGCTCCAGGCCGCCATCCTGGCCTACGCCACCATGCTGGCCCTGATCCCCCTGCTGGCCCTGCTCTTCGCCATCCTCAAAAGCTTGGGCCTGCAACGTTTGCTGGCCTCCCATCTGATGGACCGGCTGGCCCCCGGCTCCCAGGAGTTCGCAGCCCAGATCCTGGAATATATCGAACAAACCCAGGTCACCTCCCTGGGCGTCTTCGGGGTGGTGTTTCTCCTGGCCGCCCTGGTGATCCTGATGAGCAACGTGGAGCGGGCCCTCAACTGCACCTGGCAGGTGTCCCGGACCCGCCCCTGGCTGCGCAAATTCAGCGACTATCTGAGCATCTTTCTCATCTTCCCCATCCTCATGGCGGTGGCCATCTCCCTGTCCAGCGGCATCCTGAGCCAGCCTGACATCCGCCACTTTCTGTCCACCTTCATGCCGGAGTTCTTCTTCTCCGCCACCACCAGCCTCTTTTCCCTGGGATTGCTGTGGGTGGCTTTCACCTTCATTTACCTGGTGATGCCCAACACCCGGGTAACCTTTCGGGCCGCGCTCCTGGGGGGCGTGGTGGGGGGCAGTCTGTGGCAGCTGGCCCACTACATCTTCGCCTGGTTTCAGGGCATGGCCACCTACTACAACGCCATTTACGGGGCCCTCTACCACCTCCTCTTCCTGGTCGTCTGGATGTTTTACAGCTGGCTCGTGGTGCTCTACGGCACGGAAATAGCCTATGCCTCCCAGAACATGGGGCGTCTGCTGCGCCAGGTCCGACGGCCCGGCGCCTCCGGGGAAGCGGTGGACGAGCACCTGGCCCTGGCGGTCCTGGCCCTGGCGGCCGACCGCTTCCTGAAGCGCCGGACGCCTCTGAGCGTGGACGAACTGGAGGAGATGGTGGGGGGACAGGACCACCTGGCGACGCGAGTGGCGGAGGTGTTGCAAGCCTGCCGATTGCTGGTAGTGGTCCCCCCTGCCGCGCCGGGGGACGCCGCCTGCTTTCTGCCGGCCCTGCCGCCGGACCAGGTGACGGTGGGGGAGGCGCTCCACCATCTGCGCCAAAGCCGGGGAGAGGCCCTGGCCGCCCGCGCCGCCGGGGCGCCGGCCCTGGAGGCCGTGGTGCAGCGTCTAATGGCCGCCGCTCCCCCCTCCCCCTTGGACTCCCTGAGCCTCAAGGAGTTGGTGGCGCGATTGGAGGCGGAGGGACCGGTCCAGGCATGAACCGGAGGAGGGCCGGCGTGGGGGTGGCGAATCTGCTTGAAAAGTCGTTCCGTAGGGTGCGCACCGCGCACCATTGCCCGGGCCTGACGGCGAGCAGAGACGCCCGCCCCACCGGCATTTTCATGGGTTACGGGTGGGCCAAAGGCCCATGCGCGACTGCTCTGAAAAGTTAAGAAAGAGGTTGGCATCCTGCAGAGGGTTTTCAAAACCGCCGCCCGTTCCCAGGACAAAGGGAGAATTTTGCAAGAGCCTCCTCCGGCAACACCATTTCCAACAGACGCAAGGCCATATCTCCTCCCGAGGCGGCCTCCGCCCGGCGTCGCTGCCGTAAGGGGCCCGGGCGCGGATCCCGGTTCCTGGCTCGGCCGCCGGGCGCGCAAGTTCGCCGACGCACCTGCAGACAGTCGTGGCGACCGCGCCGGCCGCTCATTTAGAGCCGCGGCAGGGCGGCGCCGCATCTCTTCTGCGGCCGGGTCTTCCGGGCCTCTCCGCTTCAGCATGGGGCGACCCACGCGCTGCACCCTGCCTGCTGCCGTCAGGTGGAAGCTCGGGCCGGGGCGATGATTCTCCGGACCAGCTTGTCGATTTCCACTACGATCACCACCGTGACTGAGATCAGAGCGATCCTGAGCCATTCCATCGGCAGAATGGGCTCCATGCGAAAGACCCATTGCAGGGAGGGAAGATAGATGGCCGCCAGGTGGGCCCCGAAGGCGGCGATGGTGCCGAAAAAGAGGAACGGGTTGCCCACGGGATTCAGGCGGAACAGCGACTGCCATTCGGAGCGGCTGTTGAAGGCCTGGAAAAACTGGAAGAAGACCATGGTGGTCACCGCGATGGTCCGGGCCTTTTCCAGAGACATCCCCTGTTTCAGGGCATGGATGAAGGCATAGATCACCCCCGCGGAAATCAACAGGGCCACGATGATGGTGCGCTCCACCAGCAGGCGGTTGAAGATGCCGGCCCTGGGGTCTCGGGGCGGCCTCTTCAAGACGTCCTTTTCTCCCGGCTCGAAGGCCAGGGCCATATCCTGCAAGCCGTTGGTGACGATGTTGATCCACAGAAGCTGGGCCGGCAGATAGGGCAGCGGCAACCCCAGCATCACGGAGGCCAGAATGGTGATGATGGAGGCGATGCCGGTGGGGATGAGGAAAAAGGTGACTTTGCGGATGTTGTCGAAGACGACGCGTCCCAGTTCCACGGCCCGGTAGATGCTGGCGAAATTGTCGTCGGCGATGACCATGTCTGAGGCTTCTTTCGCCACGTCGGTGCCGGTTTTCCCCATGGCCACGCCGATATGGGCCGCCTTCAGGGCCGGGGCGTCGTTCACCCCGTCTCCGGTCATGGCCACGATCTCGCCGTGTTTGAGCAACTGCTGGGTGATGCGCAGCTTGTGTTGGGGAGAAACCCGGGCATAGACCGACACCTTCTGCACCAGGTGGAAGAGGTCGGCGTCGCTCATGGTCTCGATTTCCTTGCCGGACAGGACGTTGCGCACCGCCCCCTCCGGTCCGGCGCGGTGCACCAGGCTGGCGAGCAGGTTTTTGACCAGTCCCAGAAATTCCGGATCGCTCATGGCCAGCACGTGCCTGCCGGTGAGGCTGGCGGGTTGGAACTGCCCCAGACCGGAGCGCACGGCCAGAATCCGGGTCACCTCCTGCATCAGGGAGAGGATCTCGTCATCGGTCAGCGCCTCCATCGGCTTGGTGGTGAGGTCCTCCACCGCCTCCTCTTCGGGGGCGATGCCCAGTTTTCTGGAGATGGCCAGGGCGGTGACCGCATGGTCGCCGGTGATCATCACCACCCGGATGCCCGCTTCTTTGCAGCCTGCCACCGCCTCCACGGCCTCGGGGCGGGGCGGGTCGATCATGCCCTGCAGACCGGCGAAGATCAGCCCGGTTTGCAGGTCTGCCATGGTGATCTCCGTCTGCTCGGCGGGAATTTCCTTGTAGGCCATGCCCAACACCCGCAGCCCCTCCCGGGCAAAATGCTCCGCCACTTTGGGAACGTCCTCCCAGGCGTCCAGACGGCACTCGGCGCAGATCTCCAGCAGTTTTTCCGGGGCTCCCTTGACAAAGACCAGGTTCCGGTCGCCGTGCCGGTGCAGGGTGGCCATGTAGCCCCGGTCCGATTCAAAGGGAATGAGGAAGAGTTCCGAATATTTTTCCCTCTCCTCTGCAAGGTTCAACCCCGCTTTCAGGGCGGCCACAATGAGCGCCCCTTCAGTGGGGTCGCCGTCCACCCTGTAGGCCTCCTCTTCTTCGTAGACCTCCGATTCGTTGCTCAACAGACCGATCCTGAAGAGCATGGCCAGTTGTTGGTCGGCGCCGGCCTTGACGGGCCGGCCCTCCTCCAGAATCTCTCCCGTGGGGTTATAGCCGGTGCCGGTCAATTCATAGATCTTGCCACCGTCATAAGCCCGTATGACGGTCATTTCATTCTTGGTGAGGGTGCCGGTCTTGTCGGAGCAGATCACCGTGGTGCTCCCCAGGGTCTCCACGGCCGGCAGTTTCCGGATAATGGCCTGGCGCTGGGCCATGCGCGCCACCCCGATGGCCAGGGCGATGGTCACCACGATGGGCAGGCCCTCGGGGATGGCGGCCACGGTGGCGGCCACCGCGGTCATGAACATGTCTTTGACGCTTTCCCCCACCAGGATGCCCACCAGAAACAGCAATGATGCCGCCACCAGCACGATGACGCCGATGGCCTGGGCAAAACGGTCGATCTTCTCCTGAAGGGGGGACCGGGTGACTCCGATCTCCTGGACATCCTTGGCGATGTGGCCCAGGACCGTGCGGGGGCCGGTGGCCACCACCACCCCTTTGGCCCGCCCGTTGACCACCACCGTGCCCATGAAGGCCATGTTGAGCTGATCGCCGGAGGTGAGATGGTCCTCCTCGATCAGGGCGCTTTTTTTCTCCGACGGGACGGATTCGCCGGTAAGCATGGACTCATCGGTCTTGAGTTCGATGGTCTTGAACAGCCGCACATCCGCCGGCACCCGGCCCCCGGAGGCCAACAGCACGATATCGCCGGGGACCACCTCTTCCCCGTTGATCTCCACCTCCTTGCCGTCCCGGAGCACCCGGGCCTTGGCCACCACCATCTTTTTCAGGGCCTGCACCTGCTTTTCGGCCTTCACCTCCTGGATATAGCCGATGAGGGCGTTGAGCAGCAGCACCGCGGCGATCACCCCGGTGTCCTTGTATTCCTCCAGGAAAAAGGTCACCACCCCGGCAATCAGGAGAATATAGATCAGGGGGCTTTTGAATTGATGCAGGAGGATTTTCAGTCGGCTGATCTTCTCCGCTTCGGCCAGGCGGTTGGGGCCGAACTTCTTCAGACGCTCCTTGGCGTCGGAAGCGGATAATCCGAGTTCAGAGGTCTCCAATTCGGCAAAAATATCCTCCGCCTCACGCTGATACCAATTCATGTTTCCTCCATTGACGCCAGGGCTCCGGGAGGGCTCACCGGAGATGGTGGAAGATGGGAGCCCGCCTCCCCGGAGCCTGGTTTCCGAGTTGCCGCCCAAGAACAGAAACGATGCTGTTTTACCGGATAGCGCCTAATCTCAGACGATATCCGGGCAGTCGCGGCTGCGCCCGGGGTCTTTCCAACGGGATGAAAGGCAGCTTCCGGGGGGAGGACCGGGGGAGCGGCGGCTCCCGTGGCACAGGCGTCTCGCCTGTGATTCCCTCCTCCTGGCCCCCTCCTGCGAAGGGAGGGGGAATAAAGGAACTTTTACCGTGAAAATTCCGGTTCTGTAGGGGCGGGTTTGAAACCAACCCCTACAAAAGGTTTTTCATGCCCGGGGGTGGCCCCGTTGGGGCCATGAGCATTTCATAGCAGGCTCCGCCACAGTATCTTCAAAGGCGCCTCCGTGTGCCGGGTCGGATGCCGCCGGGAAGGCGGGTCGACAACGTCCGGAACCAGGGCGGAGGGCGCAGGCCGGCCCTCCAGGCGCCGCGCCCCGGGTCATTTCCGCCGATGGCCCCTCTAGTTCGAGCCGGGGACCCGCTTCAGGGTGAAATTGGTCTCAAAAGAGGCAAAGAGATCCAGGTACTGCTCCAGGTTGCGGCTCAGGAGAAACCTTTGCCGCACGGTCTCCCGGCCGGCTTCCCCCAGGCGCCGCCGCAAGGCTTCATCCTGCACCAGTTGTACGATCCGGGCGGCGGCCTCTGTCACCGTGTTCACCAGGAAGCCGTTGACCCCGTCCTCGATCTGGTAACGGATGCCGCCCACGTTGCCGCCGATGACCGCCGCGCCCTTCCACATGGCCTCGGACACGGTGAGGCCGAACCCCTCCCGCAGGGATTTCTGCAGGACCACCGCGGCCCGGCTTTGCAAGGCGTTCACCAGGGCGGTGTCCTGCACTGATAAGATAATAATGCGCTCCTCCTGGCATTCCAGCAGGGATTCGTAGATTTCCGGGCCTTCCGGGTCGTCGGTGGCGACGTTGCCCAACAGGACCAGGGTGCAGTCCACCTCTTTCCGGGCGATTTTGAAGGCCTCCACCACCCCCTGGGGGTCTTTCCAGTGGTCGAAGCGGGAGACCTGCACCACCAGCGGCAGGTCGGTGGGAATACGGTAGTGCTCCAGCCGCTCATCTATCTCCGCTTCGCTCAAGGGAGCGTTTTTGATGGTGAAGGGATCGATGGCCGGCATGAAAAAGAGCTGGGGGGTTTTGAGCTCCCGGGTGTATTCCTTGATGCTGAAGATGACGGCATCGTATTTTTCCACAAAGGGGCTGAGGTAGTTCCATAACTCCGGGTCGGGGGCGCTCAGGTCCACGTGGCCGCGCCAGATCCAGGGGCCCCGCTTGCGGTAATGGTTGATCAGAGGCAGGGGCTGGGGGTCATGGATGATGACCACGTCGTGCTCCAGGTGGGTGCGGATGGCATTTTCGTAGACCACCGCCTCGTAAATTTCCTTCTTCCGGTCGGTGAGGTTGATCTCCCCGCCCTGCAGGGCGTTGTGCATCTTTTTGGTGATGCTGAAGAAGTCGGGAGACCCCTGGATCACCCGCCAGCCGGTCTTGATGCCGACGCTGTTCATCAGGATGCTCATGGAGCCCAGCAGCTCCGCCACTCCGCCGCCGTAGTAGGTGGAATTGACGTTGACCACGTGCAGGTCCCGCAGGTTTCTGGCCTTCCCGAGGATGCGCGCCACGGTCTCGGCGCCGACAAATTGTGCATAATCCTCGATATTAACGATCCGGGGGTGATTGATCATGACCGTCTCCTTTTCTTTGCCTGACCTCATGCTGAAGGCGGGAAAAGGGGCCCCGGGGCGGAAACCCGGAAGCCCTGCCCACCCGGCCCGCGTCGTTTTCCGGCACGGCGACCGCAGCCTCCCTCCGGGCTGCTGATTTTACCCCCTGATGATAGACTCCGGGTCGGCAATTATGGTAAGTTTACCATAACTGTCCGGTGAAGGATGTTGCCGGAACCGGTTCTTCGGCCCCTTCTCGGGATGGGGGTGGGGGAGGGGGGCGAATGAGTCCACTCTTCAATTATCGTGATAAAATAACCGTCACCACTCTATCCCTCTCCCCTTCAGGGGGGATCTCAGGACGAAATTGTCTTCCGAAGCACATCGCCAGCCCTGGCAGAAAATCCCTGCGGTCATGGAATGACCGAGTGATCCGGAGCCTCTGACATGCGCCGCCTGAAACGATGGATACTTATCCTGGGAGCCGCCCTCCTGGGCCTCGGTGGTCTCTATCTCCTGTTCGGTTTGCTCTTCACCGATTTTCTGGTGGATATCTGGTGGTTCCAGTATTTAGGGTACGGCTTCTATTTCTGGCAGAAACTGCTTTACCGCTACCTGGTGTTTGTCTCTTTCACCTTGCTGTTTTTCCTGGTCTTTTTTCTTAATTTCTGGGTGGCGACGCGTTTTCTCGGCCGGGTCTCCCTGGCGGAGATCAAGCCCAAATCGTGGGGTCCTCTGCGATACACCCGGCTGTTGGAGAAATTTCGCCAGCGTTCGCTGAAATTTTACATCCCTTCCTCCCTCTTGTTGGCCCTGCTGGTCTCCTATCCCCTGTACCACCGCTGGGAGGATACTTTGCTGTTCCTTTTCGCCCCGGCGGCGGGCCTCCAGGATCCGGTCTACGGCAAGGATGTGTCGTATTACCTCTTTTCCCTGCCCATCTATCTGCTCCTCCTGCGGGAGCTGCTGTTGTCCGTGGTGTTCCTGTTCCTGGGTCTGTCCTTCTTGTATTGGCGGGAGAGCCGCATCCTGTTCGACCAGGACCTCCACCTGCCCCGGGGGGCCAGGGTTCACCTCAGCGTGCTGGCCTGCATCGGTTTTCTTATGGGCGCCTGGGCCTTCATCCTGCAGCGGCACACCCTGCTGTACAGCACCTCTCATATGCCCCTGTTTTTCGGGCCCGGCTTCACCGAGATGTGGGTCGTGGTGCCCCTCATCTGGCTGTCCATCGTGTTTCTCCTGGGGCTGGCGGTCTCCCTCATCCTGTACATTCACACCCGCCGGGGGCTGAAAGTGCTCCTGGCGTTCGCCGCCCTGTTCTTCCTGGCCCTGGGGGCGCGGTACTCCCCTTTCCTCCCCGGCCTGGTGCAGAAATACATCGTCGCCCCTAACGAAATCGCCCGGGAAAAGACCTTCATCAGACACAACATCCAGGCCACCCTGGCCGCCTATGATTTGGCCGAGGTGGAGACCCGGGATTATCCCATCCGGGAAGTCCCCTGGGACCTGCGGGGCGCCAAGGTCCAGGAGACGTTGCGCAACATCCCGGTGTGGGACAAGGAGGCCCTCCTGGAGGTGTTTCGGGAACTCCAGGAGCTGCGGACCTATTACGACTTCAACACCGTGACGGTGGACCGCTATACCGTCAGCGACGTGTACCAGCAGGTCTTCCTGGCGCCCCGGGAACTGGACCTGGAAAAACTGCCGGCGGGGGCCAGGAATTGGCTGAACGAGCGCCTGAAGTACACCCACGGCATCGGCGTGGTGATGATCCCGGCGGCCCAGCGGGGCGAAGATCCCATGACCTGGTATATCCGGGGCATCCCCCCCCGGTCGGACTACGGCTTTAAGATCGAGCAACCCGCGGTCTATTATGGTCTGGGAAAGCTCCGTCCCGTCATCACCCCCAACGACAGCCGGGAGATCGGCTATCCGGAAGATTCCCTCAACGTCATGGTGGACTATGCCGGACGGGGCGGGGTGCCCGTCTCCTCTCTCTTCCGGAAACTCATCTTCGCCCTCTACTTCAAGGAAAAGGACATCTTCTTCACCACGCAAACCAACCCCCGGAGTCGCATACAATTCCGGCGCAACATTGTGGAGCGGATCAAAACCCTGACCCCGTTCTTCATCCTGGACCGGGACCCCTACCTGGTGGTCACCCCCAAGCGGCTCTACTGGATCCAGGACGCCTACACCGTGTCCAATCGGTATCCTTACTCCCAGGCCTACGGCAAAGAGATCAATTACATCCGCAACTCCGTCAAAATCGTGGTGGACGCCTATGACGGCACCGTGGATTATTATCTGGCCGACCCCCGGGACCCCATCGCCCGGGCTTACGGCCGCATCTACCCGGGGCTGCTGAAAAGCCTGGACCTCATGCCCGCCGACCTGAAGAAGCACATCCGCTATCCCCGGGACATGTTTGACGTCCAGATGGCCATCTACTCCAAGTACCACCAGACCGACCCGGAGGTCTTTTATAAGCAGGAGGACATCTGGGAGTTCTCCACCCTTCCCCATGAAGGAAGGATGATCCGGATGGACCCCAGATACCTGACCCTCAACATTCTGGATAAAGAAAAGGATGAGTTCATCCTGCTGTGCCCCATGAACCCCAAGGCCCGCACCAACCTCCGGGCCCTGTGTGTGGTGGGTTGCGACGGTCCCAATTACGGTAAGATCGTGGTCTTTCGCTTTCCCAAAGGCGTGCTGGTGCACGGCCCGCAACAAGTGGAGGCCTTTATTAATCAGGATACGGTCCTCTCCCAGCAGTTCACCTTATGGAACCAGATGGGTTCCCACGTGGAACGGGGCAAAATGATCATCCTGCCCATCGCCGAGACCATTGTCTACGTCCAGCCCGTGTATCTCAAGGCCTCGGTGGGCTCGACGATTCCCCAACTGAAGCGGCTGATTCTCTCCAAGGGGGAACTGGTGGTCATGGAGCCCACGCTGGAAAGAGGGCTGGAGGTGCTGAACGCGCGCATTCGGAGCAGCTCGGAGCATAGATTCCCCACCAAGTCTCCCCGCGTAGGGGCAGAGGAGGACAAGGAGGAGAAACCCTGATCAGGTTCTCTGCATGATCTGGTCATACAGCCTTTCGGCGTCTTCCCGGCGGCACAATTCCGTGCCCGGGGTCATCACCCCGGCCGCACCGGCGGCCACCCCGAAGCGCAGGGCCTCCCGCCAGGGCCGGCCCCGGGCCAGGGCGAGCACCATGCCCGCCACGGTGCTGTCGCCGGCCCCCACCTTGCTTTTGATGGGCGCCAGGGGCGCCCGCAGCCGCTGTGCGCCCTGGGCGGTGGCCGCCAGGACCCCCGCGGCCCCCAGGGAAACCACCACCACCTCGCTCTTGCGGCGGGCGACCAATTCCAGGGCCAGGCGTTCCTCCTGCGTCTCGTTCGCCAATTCCCGGCCCGTCAGTTCGGCAAACTCCCGCAGGTTGGGTTTGATCAAAAACACCCCCTCCTCCAAGGCCAGGCGCAGGGCTTCCCCGGAAGTGTCCACCACCAGCCGGGTATCCTGTTCTTTCGCCAGCCTGGCGATCCGGCCGTAAAAATCCGCAGGCGCCCCGGGAGGCAGACGCCCGCTGGCCACCAGGTAATCCACCCGGGGGAGGAGGCCGGCGATTTCCTCCAGTTGGCAATGGTGCGTAAGACGCACCCTACGGAAGGACTTCACCGTGAAAATCCCGGTTCTGTAGGGGCGGGTTTGAAACCCGCCCCTACAAAAGGTTTTTCATGCCCGGGGGTGGCCCCGTTGGGGCCATGAGCATTTCATAGGAGACAGCTTGGGAAAAAACTGTCCCTGTTCCCCTTGTCCGCAGGCCCCCGGTGCGTGCCCACGGTGTTGTTTATCTTTATAAAATCCCTTGATATTTCGCCAAATACCTGGTAGGGTCGGGCCATCATTGCCACCACCCACCTGCGAGGAGGGAACAAGATGGAAACCTTTGTGATGTTTGGCCGGTATACCTCCGAAGGCATTCAGGGCATCAGCGCCGAACGGACCAAGAAGACGGTGGACCTCTTAAAACAGCACGGCGGCGAGCTTAAGGCCGCCTACGCCCTGTTGGGAGCCACCGACCTGATGCTCATCGTCTCGCTGCCGGGCGTCGCCGAGGCCATGGAAGTCTCGGTGGCCTTGAGCAAGATGACGGGCATCGCCTTCACCACCTCCCCCGCAGTGACCGTGGAGGAATTCGACAAAATGATGTCTCCGGGCAAGAAAGGGGCAAAAAAGTAGCTCGGAGAACTGCGGACGAATGATGCCGAGGGGGCAGGAGGCGCGACGGCTCCGCCTCCTCTCTTACCTTTGGAGGGGGCCGGTTGCCGATGGCGGGAGGTTTGCGTCCCGCAGCACGGCCGTTATGAGCGACGGTCCGTCGGCGAAGGAGTTCAGGTGGTAGGGGGCCTCCAGATGGCGATTGCGGTAGGCCACCAGGGTGACCCCGGCGTTGGCGGCGAATTCCTGGTCCACCTGGGAATCGCCGATGTAAATGACTTCGTGCGGCTCCACCCCGAAGTGGTCCCGAAGGCGCCAGAAGGATTCGGGATGGGGCTTGGGTCGGCTGACGTCCAGGGCGCAGACCACCAGATCAAACTGGTCCGCCAGGAGGTGATGTTCCAGCACGGCCCGGGTGGTGGTGGTGCGGTTGGTGGCCAGGGCGGTCTTGAAGCGGGGCCGGAGGTAGCGGAGGAATTCCCGCAGATGCGGCTCTTCCTGCATCATGGGGATGAAGGGCCGATAGTCCAGGGTGCGGCAAAACTCCAGCACCGCTGCGAAATCGGGAAACCCGCGGAAAAGATAATCCAGGGATTCCCGAAAGGTGTGGCTGTGGACGTAGTCCGTGGCCTCCTCGCTGAGGAGCGGCCGGCCGAAGTTTTCCAGGATGACATTGTAAAAGGCGATGTTGGCCTGCCGGGAGTCGAAGAGGACCCCGTCGCAGTCGAAGCCCACAAGTTTCAGCACGGCATTCTTTCCCGCACCCGGGGCCGGCGCAACCCCGGCCGAGTGCGTTCTGGGGATGGACCGCACTCGCGGTTGCCTTGAAGATATCGGCTCCCGTCAACCTTGTCAACGGCAGGGGCTGGGTGCACCGAAAGGGCGGCGGCGGCGAGGTTTCGGGGAAAAACTCATGAGATCTTTATCCTGCTGCCATGATGCCAGTCTGTTCCCAGGCGTCTATTTTTTCCAGGGGCTCCTGCCGGGAGTGCGGCCATGACCCGAAGCCGGCTGCTGTATCTGGTATTCTTCCTGATGATGCTTCTAGCCGCCCCGGGGCAGGGTGCGGACCCTCTTCTGGAGGAGGCCCTCTCCTTAAACCGGCAGGCGATGCAGCTTTATCAGGCCGGCCGCTATCAGGAGGCCCTGCCTTTGGCTCAGCGGGCCCTCGCCATCAGAGAAAAGGCCTTCGGTCCCGAGCATCCCCACACCGCCGTCGTCGTCAACACCCTGGGTCTGCTGTATGAGGGCCTGGGAAAATATGACCAGGCCCTGCCCCTGTTACAGCGGGCTCTCAAGATCAGGGAACAGGTTTTAGGGCCGGAGCACCTCGACACCGCCTCCAGCCTCAACAACCTGGCGGGACTGTACCGGGTCATGGGCGCCTATGAGCAGGCCCTCCCCCTGTACCGGAGGTCCCTGGCAATCTACGAAAAGGCCCTGGGCCCCGAGCACCCCCTCACCGCCACCAGCCTCAACAACCTGGCCCTCCTGTATAAAGCCATGGGCGCCTATCAGGAAGCCCTGCCCCTGTACCGGCGGGCTCTCAAGATCAGAGAACAGGTTTTAGGGCCGGAGCACCTCGACACCGCCTCCAGCCTCAACAACCTGGCGGAACTGTACCGGGTCATGGGCGCCTATGAGCAGGCCCTGCCCCTGTACCGGAGGTCCCTGGCGATCTACGAAAAGGCCCTGGGCCCGGAGCACCCCCTCACCGCCACCAGCCTCAACAACCTGGCCCTCGTGTATAAGGGCATGGGGGCCTATCAGCAGGCCCTGCCCCTGTTCCGGCGGGCCCTGGCAATCGATGAGAAGATCCTGGGGCCGAAGCATCCCGACACCGCCGTTGATCTCAACAACCTGGCCGAGCTGTACCGGGTCATGGGCCTCTATGAACAGGCCCTGCCCTTATACCAGCGGTCCCTCAAGATCAGGGAAGAGGTTCTGGGAGCGGAGCATCCGGCCACGGCCACCGCTCTGAACAACCTGGCCATCCTTTCCGCAACCATGGGCGCCTACGGGCAGGCTTTGTCCCTGTACCAGCGGGCCCTCAGGATCAGGGAAAAGGTCCTGGGGCCGGAGCACCCCCTCACGGCCGACAGCCTGGGCAACCTGGCTGAACTCTACTACACCCAGGGGCGCTATGAGGAGGCCGAACCTCTCTTCCAGCGGGCCCTGAGGATTTCGGAAAAGGCCTGGGGCCCCGGACATCACGCCACCGCCGCGGCCCTCAACAATCTGGCCGAACTGTATCGGGTCATGGGGCTCTATGAACAGGCCCTGCCCTTGTATCAACGGGCATTGGAAATCAAGGAGCAGGTGCTGGGGCCGGAACACCCCTCCGTGGCGCTCAGCCTGAACAACCTGGGGGGGCTGTACCTGGCCCGGAAAGAATACCGGTCGGCGGAGGCCTGTTTCCGGAAAACCCGGGTTAAGGCCGGCCTGATCTACCTTCACCTGGCCCAGGGACAATGGCGGGAAGCCCTGGAGCTGCTCCAGGACCAGGCCCCCAGCTGGCGGGCCACCCCCCAATACCGGGTGCAGCACCATGCCCAGCAAGGTCTGGCTTTGGCCGGAGCGGGGCGCCTCAGGGAGGCGGCCCTGGCGCTGCACCAGGCGGTCAAGGGAGTGGAGGAGCTGCGCCGCCGGGCCTCCGGGGAGAAGGGGGGCTTTTTCCAGGCCGGTCTGCTGGGAGGCTACATCCGTCCCTACCAGGAGCTGGTGAGCGTCCTGGCGGAGATGGCCCTCAAAGCCGAGGCCCTGCCGCCGGGCCTGGAGGATTACGGCCCCGACGCCGCGGCCGCGGCCTTCTACTTCGCCGAAGCCACCAAGGCCCGGGTCCTCCTGGAGTCTCTGGCCCGGACGGCCGGGAAGGAGGCCGCGGTGGAGATTCCGGCCGAGCTGCGGGCCCGGGAAGAGAGCCTGCTCAACCAACTGGCCGCGCTGGAGAGCCAGTGGGAGAAGGCTCTGCAGGGCGGCGAAGCGGCCGTCAAAGAAGTGCAGGAGCAAAAGGCCCGCCTGGACGGCGAACTTAAGGCCCTGATCCGGGAGTTGCGTCGGAAATACCCGTTATACGCCGCGCTGCACCACCCGCTGCCCGTCCCTGCCGCCGACCTGCCTCTCAAAGACGACGAAGTTCTCCTGGAGTATGCCCTGGGCGAAAAGGCCGGCTACCTCATGGTGGTGCGGCGGGGCGGCGTCAAAAAGGTGATGCAGCTACCGGTCGGCCGGGAGGGGATGGAGGAACAGGTCAGGGCCTTCATGAAGCCTTTTCTCGACCAGGACCCCGACGGCTTCTCCCTGTCTCGCGCCAAACAATTATACGATCTGCTCCTGGCCGGGGTGTTGCCTGAGGTCAAGGAAGAGGAGCGGCTGATCATCATCCCGGACGGCATCCTGGGTCTGCTGCCCTTCGAGGCCCTGGTGATGCAGCCGGGCCGGGAGGTTAAGGACAGCCTCTTCGTGGGTGACAGGCATCAACTGAGCTATTATCAGTCCGCCGCGGTGCTGGCCTTGAAGCGGCGTTTGCAGGCGGCCTCCCCGACACGCCTTCTGTTCGCCCTGGGGAACCCGGTGTTCAGCGAGAGCGACCCACGCTGCCGGACTTCCCCCCCGGGAGCAAAGCCTGCCTCCGGGAAGGCGGCGCCTCCGCCGGAGGCCGCCTTTACCGCCCTGGCCACCCATGCCGCCTGGGGCAAGACCTCCCGCAGCCGCGCCCAGGGGCAGGAGCTGCGGTACGAGCCTCTGGAGGAAACGGAGGCTGAGATTCGGACCATCGCCCGGCTCCTGGGGATCGAGCCTTCCCCCCCCGACGTGCTCCTGAACCTCCAGGCCACGGAGACCATCCTGCGCCAAAGCCCCCTGGGGGAATACCGCTACCTCCACTTCGCCACCCACGCCGACCTGTCGGACAAGGTCCAGGGCATCAGGGAGCCCTTCATTCTCCTGGGCCAGGTGGGGAATCAGGCCGGGGACGACGGCTTCCTCACCCTGAGCAAGGTGTTGGGCCTGAAGCTCAAGGCCGACATGGTGGTCTTGTCCGCCTGCCTCACCGGGCGGGGACAGGTCATGGCAGGGGAGGGGGTGGCCAACTTCGCCCGGGCCTTCCAGCACGCCGGGGCCCGGAGCGTGGTGGTGAGCCTCTGGCCGGTGGCCTCCCACGAGGCGGTGGAATATATGGTCCTGTTTTACGGCCACCTCAAAGAGGGCAAATCACGCGCCGCGGCGCTGCGGCTGGCCCGCCGGGACATCAGAGCCAGATATCCCCGACCCTTTTTCTGGTCGGTGTTCATCATCCACGGCGAAGGGTAAGCCCTCAGGGCCCTGAAGGGACGGCGGCTCAGGGCCTTTTCCCTGTCATCGGCAGCAGATTGCGTCCAGAGGCGGTCCGTGAGCCGCCCCGCGGTTTTTTTCCATCAGGTTTGCGGCAACTCCGAAAGAAAACGGAATCGGGCGCGAGTCCCCGGAAAACCGGGCTGCGGGGAGAACAGCCCGCTCCTCGGTCGGTCTCTGGTTGACGCCCCCTTTTCCAGAATCCTGCCGATTGTGTTAAAATCTTGGAACATCCTGGCGCTCCCCGTGGGTCGGCAAGGAGGTGAACCGGATTGACCGGGCCTCACCGGGCCAGGTTAAAGGAAACGCGGGGGTGTTTCGAAATAACGGCAGGGCTCGGGGTCCTGGAAAGAGATTTGCTCAGCCTGCCTCATGGACAGGACCCCGGGCGCACATCCCAAAGGAGGGACCTCTATGGCGAAAGTAGCCATCAACGGCATGGGCAGAATCGGGCGGGCCGCCTTCAAGATCATCCTGGAGACCCCGGAGTTGGAACTGGTGGCCATGAACGACCTCATGGACCTGGACAATCTGGCCTATCTCCTCAAGTACGACACCGTCTACGGGCGCTACGGCAAGTCGGTGGCCGTTGAGGGCAACAACCTGGTGGTGGACGGCAAGGCCTACCCGGTCTACAAAGAAAAAGACCCCACCCAGCTCCCGTGGGGAAAGCTGGGCGTGCAGGCGGTCTTTGAGTGCACCGGCGTCTTCACCAAGGGGGGCGAC
>Ga0194110_10000172_pt1 | contig 80994 bp, 67 predicted proteins | sample TA2Kig1200mmetaG_FD_146192 | JGI IMG/M metagenome (GOLD analysis project Ga0194110, IMG submission 146192) | Freshwater microbial communities from Lake Tanganyika, Tanzania - TA2015032 Kigoma Deep Cast 1200m | ecosystem: Environmental > Aquatic > Freshwater > Lake | place: Tanzania: Lake...
GCTTCGATGCCATTTTTTCGGCTATCGACGCCTCGATTGCCGGACCGACCAGCTTTTTGAGCATTCCTGCCGGGACATGACCTTTTCTGAATCCCTTGATCTGTACCGTTCTTTTTGCCTCTTCAAGTTCCTGGTCGTATTCCGTTCCGAACTCTTCGGCTGCCAGTATTATTTCCAGCTGCTGTTCGGTGTCACTGATTTTCGTAATGTTCTTTTGCAAGGCTGTCTCGGTTTGTTGATGAGTATGATAGTCAAAAATAAAAGTTCCAAAGATACAAAATAATCGTCGCATTTAAAACAGGGAGCGCCGGCGATCGGCTAACGAGACGGTTTGTATACCAGCGTCGAAAGCCTCGATTCATCGAAAAGCAGCGAGGCTGCCTCAGCGATATCTTCGCTGCCGACTCCCTCGATGGCGGCGATTTTTTCGGCAAGCGGCACATGCCGTCCGAAATAGGAGAGATCGGTTGCAAGATGCGACATGCGGCGCGTCATTTTTTCGGTACCCATAAGCAGCGAGCCAAGGAGTTTCGATTTCGCCGACCGGAGCTCATCGGCTGTCGGTACGGCAAGGTCCGGTCTTTTGAGCACCTCAGCGAGAACATCGAGAGTCTTCCCGACCTTGTTGCCGTCGGTACCAGCATAGATGTTCATGACGGTAAGATCGTCGAAGAACGCAATAGTCGAATAGGCGCTGTAGACAAGAGCGAGTTTTTCGCGCAGTTCGAGGTTCAGCATCGAACTCATGCCGTTTCCGAGCAGGGTATTGAGCACCATCAGGGCGTGGAACGACGCGTCATCCCGCGCGATGAGGGTGCCGAGCACGATCTGGGCCTGGTGGATCCGTTTTTTCGGAGCGCGTCTGAACGGTGTGTACGCTTCAGGAAGAAACGGCTTGCGTACGGGGAGCGGATCGTCTGCGGCAGGGAGCGTCGAAAAGCAGCGTTCCGCCAGCCGCATGAAATCGTCATGCCTGATATTGCCCGTTGCGGTGAGGAACATTTTTTCCGGTCGGTAAAAATCCGACATGAAGTTCCGAAGATCGCTGCCGGTAAAGCCGTTTACACTGTTTTCGGTTCCGAGAATCGTGCGCCCGAGAGGGTGTCTGCCGAAGAGGCTGCGGTCGAAATCCTCGAAAACCAGCTCTTCGGGAGTATCGTTCACGCTGCTGATTTCTTCGAGCACAACCTCTTTTTCTTTTTCAATCTCCTCTTCGGGGAAAACCGGATTGCATACCAGATCGGCAAGCAGGTCGAGGGACGGGCCGGTAAAGGTATCGAGGCATCTGAGGTAGATGCAGGTCTGCTCTTTTGTCGTATAAGCATCGAGATATCCGCCAGTGCGCTCGATACCGCAGGCTATTTCGATATAATCGCGGTTTCCGGTGCCTTTGAAGAGCGCATGTTCGATGAAATGCGCCAGTCCGCTTTTCCGGGCGGGGTCATCGCGAGATCCCGCGTCGATATGAATGCCGAGGGTGACGCTCTGTACCCAGGGAACATGGTCGGTTATCACACGCAGGCCGTTGGAAAGAATGCCGCTTTCGATGCTTTCTGCAAGGCATCCCGGTTCCGGTTCCTGATAGCGTTCGGGCATAGGGAGAAAAATTTATGATAGCGATGATTGGAATTAAGCGCAATGTAGTTTTAATTCGTATTTTTATGAACAGACTACTCTTTGATATCGTTGCATGAATACGGTTCAGAGAACCTGTCCGGATGACGCGTAAGGTTCATTCCGGAACGGCTGAAAGATACGGTTTTCTCTTGCATGGTCACGACATCCATTCTTATTACCGGCGCAACCGGATACATCGGTTCACAGGTTATGCTGGAACTGCTTGCACGCTACGGCGACAGGTTCAGACTGAAAATACTGGCCAGGCACTCTTCGGACTGTTCGTTTCTTTCCGGTCTTCCCGTCGAGGTTTTCCGGGCCGATCTGCTCGACGCGCCTTCCATAAACGAGGTTTTTGATGGGGTCGATACGGTTTTTCATTGCGCAGGGCTCATCGCCTATACTGGAAATTTCAGGAACCGGCTCTATGACGTGAACGTAGTCGGCACACGCAACGTCGTCAATGCCTGTATCGAGCATCGGGTGCGTCGTCTGGTCGTGACCAGTTCCATTGCCGCAATAGGCGGTACCGAAGACGGTTCTCCCTCTTCGGAGTCCTCCTCTTTCATGGAGTGGCAGCGCAGGAACGGTTATATGGAGTCGAAACACCTTGCCGAACTTGAGGCGCTCCGCGGGGTTGCAGAGGGGCTAGATACCGTGATGGTGAACCCCGGGGTAGTCATCGGCGTCGATAGCGGCAACAAGGCTTCTGTAAGTTCGTCGAACGAGGTGCTCCGGCTGATCCATAAGGGTCGGCTGCCCTTCTGTCCGTCGGGCGGAACCGGATTTGTCGATGTGCGCGACGTTGCAGCGGCGCATCTGGAGGCATGGCAGAAAGGGGCGACCGGTAAGCGCTATATCGTTGTCGGCCACAACCGGACTTTCGCCGAGCTGTTCGAAGCCATACGGCGAATGCCCGGAAGTTCCATGAAACGGGTCTATCCGCTGCCAGGCGCGGCAATTTTCCTTGCCGGTCTCGGTGGGGAACTCTGGTCGCTGCTTTCCCGGAAGCCCTCCTTCATAAGCATCGAAAGCTCCCGGGCGGCCTCAAGAACGCTTGTTTACCGGAATGACCGCTCGATAAAGGAATTGGGGATGGTCTACCGTCCGCTCGAGGATACCCTTGCGGCAGCCCTGAATTGATCTCTATCTCTATGGATTTTTTTAATTTTATGACCGGAATATAACCTATGGACAACAGCAATAAAGAGCACGGAGCGGATGCGGTCGATCCCGCGAAACTCAAGCAACTGAACATTGCAGTCGATGCGCTTGAAAAACAGTTCGGCAAAGGCACCATCATGCGCATGGGCGACGGTGCGCCGATTCTGCAGGTGCAGGCCATACCGACCGGCTCGATGACGCTCGACTTTGCGCTCGGCGTCGGGGGTTTGCCCCGCGGCAGAGTAACGGAAATCTATGGGCCCGAATCGTCAGGAAAGACCACCCTCGCCCTGCATGTCATAGCAGAAGCGCAGAAAGAGGGTGGAATTGCCGCCATCGTCGATGCCGAGCATGCCTTCGATCCTGCCTATGCCCGCAAACTCGGCGTGGATATCAATGCGCTGCTCATCAGCCAGCCGGAATCGGGCGAGCAGGCTCTCAGCATTGTCGAAACCCTCGTGCGAAGCGGAGCCGTGGACGTCATTGTCGTTGACTCCGTCGCGGCCCTCGTTCCGCAGGCGGAACTCGAAGGCGAGATGGGCGACAGCGTCGTCGGTCTCCAGGCCCGTCTCATGAGCCAGGCTTTGCGCAAGCTCACCGGTGCAATTTCAAAATCGAGCGCGGTCTGCATTTTCATCAACCAGCTGCGCGACAAGATAGGGGTCATGTACGGTTCGCCCGAAACCACCACCGGAGGCAAGGCATTGAAGTTCTACTCCTCGGTACGTCTCGATATCCGCAAGATCGCCCAGATCAAGGACGGCGACGAAATCATCGGAAACCGCACCAAGGTTAAGGTGGTCAAGAACAAGGTCGCGCCTCCGTTCAAAAGCGCCGAGTTCGATATTCTCTATGGCGAAGGCATCTCCGTACTCGGCGAACTGATCGACCTGGCAGTCGAGTTCGGCGTGGTGAAAAAATCCGGATCATGGTTCAGTTACGGCCAGGACAAACTCGGGCAGGGACGCGAAGCGGCCAAGAAGGCACTTCGCGAAGACCGTTCGCTTTTCCAGCAGATATATGTGCAGGTCCGCGAACTCATGACCGGTACGGCTGAAATCATCACCGGCTGACAATGAAAATAGGCTCGATCGATATAGACCGCCCGGTCATTCTCGCCCCCATGGAAGACGTGACCGACCAGGCATTCCGGCAGCTCTGCAAAAGGTGCGGGGCCGATATTGTCTATACCGAATTCATCAGCGCCGAAGCGCTGCGCAGGGGGATCGAAAAAACCGTGCGCAAGCTGCGGGTCGACGCCGTCGAACGTCCCGTTGCCGTACAGATTTTCGGGAGTACCGTCGAATCGATGATCGAGGCGGCCGCAGTCGCCGAAACCTACAGCCCGGATTTTCTCGACATTAACTTCGGTTGTCCCACAAAAAAAGTAGCCGGCAAGGGAGCCGGCGCGGCTCTGCTCAGGGAGCCCGATACAATGCAGGCAATCGCCGAAGCCGTCGTCAGGCGTGTCGGGATTCCGGTAACGGCCAAAACCAGGATAGGCTGGGACCACGATTCCATCAACATCGTCGATGTCGTGCATCGGCTTCAGGATGCCGGTATCCAGGCTCTTGCCATTCACGGGCGTACCCGCAGCGACATGTACAAAGGGCGAGCTGACCGGGGATGGATAGCGGAAGCGAAACGTCATGCGACGATTCCCGTCATCGCCAACGGCGACATCTGGTCGGCCGACGATGCTCTTGCCATGATCACCGAGACCGGAGCGGACGGCATCATGATCGGACGCGGCTCTATCGGGAACCCGTTTATTTTCAGTCAGGTCAGGCATCTCATGAAAACCGGCACACACGCGCCTCCGCCGGGTTTCCGCGAGAGGATCCATGCCGCAGTCGAGCATCTTCGTCTCTCCGTGCACTTCAAGGGAGAGAAATACGGCAACCTTGAAATGCGCAGGCACTATGCCACCTACCTCAAAGGTCTGCCGAAGGTATCGCATGTTCGCAACCAGCTTGTCCGCGAGGAGAACTGGGAGCATGTCGTCGAAATCCTCCTGGCCTATGAAGCCGAATGTGAAGGATACGCCCGCGAGGGGCGCATCATGGAACATGCGGAGTACCTTAACGACCATTCGGAAAAACTTGTTTTGAATTATTAATGAACCTTTATATCCACGTATGAGCAGTTCAGATTTCCGCTACCGAGTAGCGGTGCTCGGCGCGACCGGACTTGTCGGCCGCACCATGATCCAGGTCCTTGAGGAGAGAAATTTTCCCGCAGACGAAATCGTGCCGCTCGCTTCGCCAAGAAGCGCCGGCCAGGTCGTCCGGTTCAAAGGCCGCGAGTTCGTTACCGCAGTCCCGTCCGAAGAGATTTTCCGTAACGTCGATATCGCGCTCTTCTCCGCCGGAGCATCGGCGAGCAGAGAGTGGGCGCCGGTGGCCGCTGCGGCAGGGGCCGTCGTCATCGATAACTCCTCCGCTTTTCGCATGGAGCCAGGTATTCCGCTTGTGGTTCCGGAAGTCAATCCCGAAGCCATTTTCAAAGCAGACGGCAAACCCGCGGGCATTATCGCCAATCCCAACTGTTCCACCATACAGATGGTTGTAGTGCTCAAACCGCTTCACGACCGCTACCGGTTGAAAAGGGTCGTCGTTTCGACTTACCAGTCGGTTACCGGCAAAGGCAAGGCGGGACGGGACGCCCTCGAGAACGAGCTTGCCGGCCAGATGCAGGAACAGTTCACGCATTTCCACCAGATCGCCTTCAACGCAGTGCCGCAGATCGACGCCTTCACCGACAACGGCTATACCAGGGAGGAGATGAAAATGGTGAACGAAACGCGCAAGATCATGGCTGACGATACTCTTGCGGTCTCTCCAACCACAGTGCGCATCCCGGTATACGGCGGCCATGGAGAGTCTCTGAACATCGAGTTTGAGAACGATTTCGACATCGACGAGGTGCGCTCCATTCTTGCGTCCGCCCCCGGAGTGATTCTTCAGGACGATCCGTCCGCCCGCATCTATCCGATGCCGCTGACTTCATACGAGCGCGACGAAGTATTCGCCGGAAGGATCCGTCGCGACTACTGGAACCCGAAGACCCTGAACATGTGGATCGTAGCCGACAACCTCAGAAAAGGCGCGGCGACCAATGCCGTACAGATCGCCGAGGTCATAGCGGCACGGCAGCGGAAAGCCTGACGGTGAGGAGGGCGGACAGGAATGGCCGCCCTCCGTTCAGGAGAGACTTTTTCAGGAGGAAAAACAGGGCGCCTGCCCGAGGACCATCAGCGCGGTTTCGATGGCCTTCGATGCGGCCACTGTCAATGACAGTTTTTTTCCGGTAAACCCGATCTCTTCAGGAATGCCCGGCGGCACGATACGGCAGGATGTTTCCCTTTCGAGCAGACGCGTCATCGCCCGGTCTGCCAGGAAGCCGCCGACCCGGACCGCGCATCCGGTGCAGGCCTTAGAGCTCCGAAGTTCATGAATTGCGAAATACTCCGCTTCCTTTCTGTTCTTTACACTCCTGCAGTTGAAATATTCCGCTCTTCCGTTTCTGGCGACCGTCAGCGTGATACGGGCGTTATCAAGATCCAGATCTGCCGCGACCTCTTCGAAACGCGATCGGAAAACCATAGGCAGCAGCGGCGAACCGCAGAAATGGAGTTGATGGTTTTGCGCAAAACCGGCCGAAAGCGTTACGAGCGGTTCCGCTCTGTAAAACAGTATGAGGTTTTTTTCAAGCCCGTCGGCTTCAGAGGAATCTGCGCAGGGGACGTGATCGTGCAGGTATTCATCCGGTCTGTGCAGAAAATGAGATGCTTCGATTCTGCAGTAATCGGTACGGGCGGTACCGGAAGCGCCACAAGGAAAATAGGCTTTCAGCGGCAGATAGGCCTCGGGACAGTAGCAGAGCGCAAGATTTTCTCCCCGGTGCTTTTCGGTCAGCGAAACCAGTTTTTTCATGGCCCGCTGCCGATGCTTTCCTTCAAGGTACTCTCCTCCGTATGGCACCGTTTCTGATGCGGTAATCACGCAAGCGCTCCCGATACCGGGAGTTTTTATTCTCACGAAAGCACTTTCCGTGCGATCGATAACACATGCCAGGAGACTTTTACTCATTTACTCAAGCGTAAGATGCTTTTTCAGGACTTCGAGCTTTTTTTCACCGATTCCCTTCACTTCAAGCAGATCCTCATGACGCTCAATGCGTCCGCCTTTTGAGGCTCTGAAGGTGACAAGGCGTTTTGCCATGACCGGTCCGACTCCGGGAATCTGCTGGAGCTGCTGTTCGGTTGCCCTGTTGAACGCGAGTGTTCCGTTAAAAATCTTTCTGTGCGACCGGGCTGTTTTTTTCTTTTCGCGGGGCGGTTCCTCACTCTGCTCTGCCACGCCTTGCGACTCGCCGTAACGGGTCATCGGTTCCGTCATGCCGTCTGAACCCCCCGGGGAGCTTTCCTTCGGGAATATCGTGGCGACGGCAAGCATGCTGTCCACCTCTCTCTCAGAAAGCCGTTCCTGTTCTCTACCCTTTATAACGGCTTCTGCGTCGCGTGCCGTTCGGAAATTTTTTACCGCGCCGCCAAGCAGAAGAAACACCACAAGGAGTGAGATGACCGATATTTCGGCTCTGGTCAGGCTCAGCCTGACAGCGAGCCGGTCAAGAGGATTCATGGTTCCGGAATGTTGAGGCTTCAGATAAAAACCCTGACGACCCTGTTCGAAACCGAACAGAGCACTTCATAACTGATACTTCCGGTAATGCGCGCGATGTCGTCGGCCGAAGGGCCTTCCCATCCGAACAATATAGCCTTATCCCCGATTTTTACATCGCTGTTTGTGCCGAGATCCACCATGATCTGATCCATGGTGACGTTCCCGATCTGCGGAAAGGATTTTCCACCAATAACCACGCTCCCCCTGTTTGACAGCGATCTCGGGTATCCATCGGCATACCCTGCGGCAATGGTGGCTACCCGTCGAGGGTCGGGCGCCACCCATGTGCGATTGTAGCTGACCGTATCGCCGGTACCGACGGTTTTAATGAACACCACTTTCGCCTCCAGCTGCATGACCGGTACGACCGGAACCGGGGAATGCATGACGGGATCGGGGAGATAGCCGTAAAGCATGATGCCGGGCCGTACCATATCGAACCAGGAATCCTTGCGGCAGAGCATGGCTCCGCTGCTTGCCGCATGCTTGCAGACGGTTCTGCCTGATTCCGATTCATACTGCGTCACCAGTTCCCTGAACCGGTCAAGCTGCAGGGCGGTAAAGCCGTCCGGTCTTGAACCTTCGGCAAAATGGGTATAGATACCCTTCAGTTCGATGTTTCCGGAGTTCCTGACGGCGCGGAGCAGTTCCATGGTTTCCGCAGGAGGCAGTCCGAGACGTCCCATGCCGGTATCCGTCTTGACATGAACGGACAGCCTTTTCCCGTTAGACGCTGCGATCGCTTCTGCGGCATGCAGGATTTCGAAACTGCACAGGGTCATCGCTATGTCATAGCGGAGATAGCTCTCGATCTGCGATACGAGCGGCGAAGAAAAGGCAAGAATGGCTGACTGCTGCCGAACCCCTCCTCCCGTTCTCAGGGCCATGGCTTCCTGAATATTGGCGACGCCGAAATCGCTTATTCCGGCAGTTTCCAGCGAAGCCGCGACACGGTTCGCGCCATGTCCGTAGGCGTTGGCCTTGACAACGGCCATAATGCGCGTTTTGCCTTCGGTCCACTGCCGGATACGGCGAACGTTCCCTTCAAGGTGCGAGAGTGCAATGCGGGCTTCCGCCATCGGAAGGGGAGCGGGATCGGTCATGGTTTACGGCAGGAGTTTGTCGATAGTTCGATTGTGCTCGGGTGGCTCATGTTTCGTTCGGTAATAAAACATTTTTTATTGCTGATTGTCAAACCTGCCTGTCCGCAGAATTTTTCCGCTTGCCGCTAAACCGGCCGGATCTGCCGGTCGAAAGGCGCATGACTCATTTCGAGTTTCAGGAACCTTCCGGTATGGGAGCGATCGATTCCGGCAATGACCGCCGGGGGGCCTTCGGCTGTCAGCCTGCCGCCGCCGCTGCCTCCCTCGGGTCCGAGATCGATGATCCAGTCGCTGTTTCTGACAATATCGAGGTTGTGTTCGATGATAATGACCGTATTGCCCTTGTCGACAAGTTTTCGCAGTACCTCGAGAAGGTGCTGGATATCCTGGAAATGCAGGCCGGTGGTCGGTTCGTCGAGAATATAGAGCGTTCTGCCGGTCTGGATTTTTGCAAGTTCTGCGGAAAGCTTGATACGCTGCGCCTCGCCTCCCGAAAGCAGCGGCGAGGGCTGTCCGAGCTTGAGGTAGCCGAGTCCGACGCTTTCCATGGTCGAGAGGATGCGTCGGATGCGCGGAAAATCTTCGAAAAAAAACGAAGCCTCCTCGACAGGCATTTCAAGCACGTCGGCGATCGACCTGCCCTTGTATTTAACCTGCAGGGTTTCGCGATTGTACCGATAGCCTTTGCAGTTCTCGCACGGCACATAGACATCGGGCAGAAAGTTCATTTCGATCTTCATGGTGCCCGCACCCTGGCAGACCTCGCACCGTCCCCCCTTGACATTGAAGCTGAACCGGCCGGCCTTGTAGCCGCGTATCTGCGCTTCGGGCAAACGGGTGAAAAAATCGCGGATGAAGGTGAACGCTCCCGTATAGGTAGCCGGATTGGAGCGCGGCGTGCGTCCTATAGGGGTCTGATCGACGCTCACCACTTTATCGATCAGCTCGATGCCCTCGATTGCGGCATACGGCTGGCTGACGAGCTTCGAACGGTAGAAATGACGGGCAAGCACCGGGTAGAGGGTTTCATTGATCAGCGTCGATTTTCCGGAGCCGCTCACGCCGGTAACGGCGACGAGCGAACCGAGCGGAAATCTTACGTCGATATTCTGCAGGTTGTTGCCGCAGCATCCCCGCAAGGTGAGCCATCCGGGTTCTTTCGCCACCCGGGGCTTTTCGTGTTCGAAAGAAACTGTTTTTCTGCCCGAGAGATACGCTGCGGTAAGGGAATCGTCGCCAAGCTCCGAAGCCGGGCCTTTTGCAACGATCCTGCCGCCATGTTCTCCCGCGCCGGGTCCGAGATCGACGATTTCGTCGGCAACGAGCATGGTGTCCCTGTCGTGTTCAACGACGAGCACGGTGTTGCCGATGTCGCGGAGCTGCTGCAGCGATGCGATAAGCTTGTGGTTATCCCGCTGGTGCAGGCCTATGCTCGGTTCGTCGAGCACATAGAGCACTCCGCTCAGCCGGGAGCCCAGCTGTGAGGCCAGACGGATGCGCTGCGCTTCGCCTCCCGAAAGCGTGCGAGCGCTGCGACAGAGAGTAAGATAGCCGAGTCCGACATCGAGCAGGAACTCGATACGCTTGGTGATTTCGTGCAGCACGGGCAAAGCGATCAGCTTTTCCCTGTCGCTGAGCCGTTCAGGAAGATCCCTGAAAAAAACAAGCGAATCCGGCAGAGGAAGCGACTCGGCTTCGGCAATGTTCAATCCGTCGACTTTCACATGCAGGCTCTCCTGCCTCAGGCGCGCCCCCTTGCAGACCGGGCAGGGCTGATGCGACATGAAGCTCTCGCTCCACTCCCGTATTCTTGCCGAGCTGCTGTTGCGGCGCATTTCCTCCACATAAGGCAGGGCGCCCTGGAACATCTGCGGATAACGGTGTTCCTTGCCGGCATAGGCATACGCCACGTCGAAGGTGCGGCTGCCGGAACCCAGCAGCAGGATACCGAGCGCCGTCGGAGGAATCTCGGAAACCGGAGTATCGAGCGTAAAGCCGAACTCCCGGGCGATAGCCTTGACGATCTGCCACAGGTTTCTCTTGCCGGGTTTGCCGAAAGGCTCGATTGCTCCCTGATTCAGCGAAAGTGAGGGATCGGGCACCATCAGGTCGGTCGAGAGCTGCATCAGTTCGCCCAGACCGTTGCACTCCGGACAGGCGCCGTAAGGGGAGTTGAAGCTGAAATGATTAGGGGCAAGCGTATCGACAGGCACCGAACCGTCCGAGTATGCATATTGCGTGCTGAAAAAAAGCTCCTTTCCTTCGCCCTCCAGCGGAAGGCAGATCACCGACGAACGATGTTCCGACATCCCGACAGCCATATCGACGGCCTGCCGCAGCCGTTCCCCGCTGTCCGGCCCTGTCACCAGCCGGTCGACAACCAGTTCGATGGTATGCGTTTTGTAGCGTTCGAGCTGCATATTCTTTTCCATCATCTGTTCCTCGCCGTCGATGCGAACCCGCAGGAACCCTTTCAGCAGCAGCCGTTCGAACAGTTCGCGATAGTGTCCCTTGCGTCCCGTGACAAGCGGAGAGAGAATTGCGATCTTCGATCCTTCGGGAAGCGACATGATCGTTTCGACGATGCTCTCCCGGGACTGCTTCTGCAGCATCTGTCCGGTAACCGGATCGAATCTTCTTCCGATCTTCGCATAGAGCAGCCGGATGAAATCGTGTATTTCCGTAATAGTGCCCACCGTTGATCGGGGTGAGCGGCTGGTACTCTTCTGGTCGATGGCGATAACCGGAGAGAGCCCTTCAATGAAATCCACATCGGGCCGTTCGATATTGCCGATAAACTGCCGTGCATAAGGCGAAAGCGTTTCCATGAACCGCCGCTGGCCTTCGGCGAAAATCGTATCGAAAGCAAGGCTCGACTTTCCTGATCCCGATATGCCGGTAATCACCACGAAACGGTTCCTCGGTATGTCGAGCGAAATATTTTTCAGATTGTGGACACGGGCTCCTCTGATGGATATATAACTGAATTCCATTGATCTGCGGCACTTCTGTCGGGAAAAAAAATCTGTGTACTCAATTATAGCGATTTGGCGGCTGAATTCCTGTTCGGGGAGAGCGCTTTCACGCATTAACCCGGAATAACGGTCTTCGGGTAATGATGGTTTCCCCTTTTTCAGGAATTTGTGAAAACCCGATTCAGCCTCTATATTCCCGACTTCCGGTATTGACCGGAATTACTGCGAACATCCGATGAACACAACAGGGTTTCTCCGCAATCGTCATAACCGACCGGCGCGGCCCTCATGGCTGCCAAAAGGTTTCGGAGTCGCCCATAACCTGAAAACAGGAATGACCATGATCTATCAGAAACAGGCGGAAAAAGGCAAACAGTGTCAGGACTGCCAGAGTTTTATCGTCAGCGCGGACAACCCGTCAGAAGGGATCTGCAACGGAAACAACGTTCTTGCCGAAGGCGGCTGCATGTTCTTCAAGAGAAAGGAAGAGAGTGCGGAGCAGCAATAACCGACAGTGCCTCAGCGGTTTGCGGGATACTCTGGAAGTCAGGAAGCCGCCGATCAACATCTTCTGAAAGCAGACAAGGCGACCCGATGGTCGCCTTGTCTGCATAAGAAAAGAAAAACGGGTTCAGTCCTGCAGCGCTGCCCTTGCCGCCGCAAGGCGCGCGATAGGCACGCGAAAAGGGCTGCATGAAACGTAATTCAGGCCGGTATTGTGGCAGAACCTTATCGAGGCCGGATCGCCGCCGTGTTCGCCGCAGATGCCGAGCTTCAGGTCCGGCTTTACCGAACGGCCCGCGCTGGCCGACAGGGCGACCAGCCGGCCCACTCCCTCAATGTCGATAGACTCGAACGGGCTGCGGGGGAAAATGTCCTGCTGCTGGTATGCCGGCAGGAACTGGCCCGAGTCGTCGCGGCTCATGCCGAGGCCCATCTGGGTGAGGTCGTTGGTGCCATAGCTGAAGAAATCCGCGGCTTTTGCGATTTCTGCGGAAGTGATGGCTGCCCGCGGCACTTCGATCATGGTGCCGACGAGGTATCTGACGCCGGTACCCTGTTCGGCGATCACGCTCCTTGCGGTCTTGTGGATGATCTCCGCAGTCAGTTCAAGTTCCTTTACCGTCGATACCAGCGGCACCATGATTTCGGGAACAACTTCATTCCCCTCTTTTTTCAGGCGGCAGGCGGCTTCGATGATTGCTCGAACCTGCATGACAGTGATTTCCGGGTGCAGGATGCCGAGCCGGCAGCCGCGCAGGCCGAGCATCGGGTTGAATTCGTGCAGGTCTTCGATCCGTCGGTTCACCACCTCCGCCGTTTTACCGATTCTTGCGGCAAGGTCGGTGATTTCGTTCTCCGTTTGAGGCAGGAACTCGTGCAGGGGCGGATCGAGCAGCCTGATGGTGACCGGTCGCGAACCCATGGTTCTGAAAAGACCGTAGAAGTCTTCGCGCTGGTAAGGCAGCAGCTTGTCGAGAGCGGCTTTACGGCCTGCGATGTCCTCGGCAAGGATCATCTCGCGCATGGCATGGATCCTCTCGCCGCCGAAGAACATGTGTTCGGTGCGGCAGAGACCGATCCCTTCGGCTCCGAAGGCGATGGCATTTTCAGCCTGATCCGGCTGGTCGGCGTTGGTGCGGATGTCGAGCTTGCGGTAGCGGTCGGCCCACTCCATCAGCCGGTTGTAGATGGCCCATGCCGGTGCATCTTCCGGATTCAGGCTTTTGTCGATCAGCACCTCGATGATTTCCGAGTTTTTGGTCGGCACCTTTCCGGCAATCACCTCACCGGTGCTGCCGTCTATGGAGATGTAATCGCCCTCCCTGAGTACCAGATCGCTTCCTTCGACATGCATTTCGGCTTTTTTGTAGTCGATGGAGAGCGCGCCGCATCCTGCCACGCAGACCTTGCCCATCTGGCGGGCGACGAGAGCGGCGTGTGAAGTCATTCCTCCGCGTTCGGTCAGAATTCCTTCGGAAACCGACATCCCCCTGATGTCCTCGGGCGAAGTCTCGATACGTACGAGAATGACCGGCTCTCCCCGTTTGTCGGCATCCACCGCATCGGCGGTATTGAAGCAGATGCGGCCTGTCGCGGCTCCCGGACCTGCGTTGAGGCCGGTTGCGAGCAGGCGGCCTTCATCGATGGCCAGCTGTTTCTCCTTCAGGTCGAACACCGGCCTGAGCAGCTGGTTGAGCTGTTCGGGTTCGATGCGCATGATAGCCTCTTTCTCGTCGATCAGGCCTTCGTTGACCATATCGACGGCGATTTTGATTGCAGCTGCGCCGGTGCGTTTTCCGACTCGGCACTGCAGCATGAAAAGCTTGTCGCTCTCTATCGTGAACTCGATGTCCATCATATCCCGATAGTGCTTTTCGAGAATGGTTCGGATAACTTCGAGCTGGGCGTATATTTTGGGATTATCCTGCTTGAGCTGCTCGATTTTCAGAGGGGTTCTGATGCCGGCGACCACATCCTCTCCCTGGGCGTTCATGAGGAACTCTCCGTAGAAGATATCCTCGCCGGTTGCCGCATCGCGGGTGAAAGCCACGCCGGTGCCGCAGTCGGTGCCCATGTTGCCGAATACCATGGCCTGTACGTTGCATGCCGTACCCCAGTAGCCGGGGATGTGGTTGAGTTTGCGGTAAACGATAGCGCGTTCGTTGTTCCAGCTGCTGAACACCGCGCCGATTGCGCCCCGGAGCTGTTCGTAAGGATCTTCGGGAAAGGCTCTGCCTGTTTTTTCAAGGATGGCCGCTTTATAGAGGCTCACCAGATCTTTGAGATCGTCGACGGAAAACTCGGTATCGAGCCTGATGCCGCGCTCGTGTTTTTTCGCTTCGAGGATGGCTTCGAAAGGATCGACCTGTTTTTTATCGGCAGGCTTCAGCTCCAGCACCACGTCGCCGTACATCTGCACGAAACGGCGGTAGCAGTCCCATGCGAAACGGGGGTTTCCCGACCTGCACGCAAGGCCTTCTACCGTTTCGCTGTTGAGGCCGAGGTTGAGGATGGTATCCATCATGCCGGGCATGGAGGCCCTGGATCCTGAACGCACCGAGACAAGGAGCGGATTATCCGGATCGCCGAACTTTTTGCCCAGCGTAGCTTCAATTCTGGCGAGAGCGAGGGGAATATCCTCTTCGAACAGGCCGGCCGGGTAAGTTTTTCCATGGTCATAGAACCATGTGCACACTTCGGTGGAAATGGTGAAGCCGGGAGGAACGGGCAGACCGATATTGGCCATTTCCGCAAGGTTGGCGCCTTTGCCTCCGAGAAGGTTTTTCATTGACGCGTCGCCTTCGGCGCGTCCTCCGGAAAAACTGTAGATGTACTTTCTGGCGTTGCTCGATGTTGTTCTGCTGTCTGGCGCACTCATGGATTTCTTGTTGTGAAATTGTTATTTTGGGATTGAATCAAGTGAAAATTGAAAAACGCACATCACAGGGTACCGATGTCGGTGCCTGCGGTGATGTAACAATTATAAACAACCAATATAACATCGGCGCCTGATATTTTCATGCGCCGATGAAAGCATTCGCCATGGGTCTGGAGCTTATCATCATTCTGCAGCAGATAGTGCGCATCGCGGTGCCCTATGTGCTGACTTCGGTCGGCGCATCGTTTTCCGAGCGCGGCGGCGTGGTCAACCTCGCGCTCGAAGGGATGATTCTTGCCGGTGCGTTCGGTGCCGCCGTCGGACAGCATCTTGCCGGTTCTGCCGCTGCCGGACTCGCTCTGGCAGTTGCCGGCGGTCTTGCTGTTGCGCTGCTGCATGCATTCGTCTGCGTCACCATGAAAGCCGACCAGATCGTTTCGGGCATCGCCATCAACATTCTCGTGATGGGCGCAACCCGTTTCGCATCAGGCATTCTGTTCGGAAGCGCCATGAACTCGCCAAGAATCGCCGGCATCGAGGCGTCGTCGATATTCCTCGACCCGCTTTTTCTTGCCGCGGTCATTTCGGTTGCCGCCGGGCAGTTCATCATGTTCAGGACGCCATTCGGTCTCAGGCTTCGCGCAACCGGTGAAAGCGCCGCGACCGCCGACTCCGCTGGAATCAGGGTCGGTGCCATGCGTTATGGCGGAGTTGCCATCTCGGGAGTCCTTGCCGCTCTTGCAGGAGCTTTTCTGGCATTTCAGCAGCACTCTTTCAGCGAAGGCATGTCGGGCGGCCGAGGCTATATCGCCCTTGCGGCCATGATCATCGGCCAGTGGAATCCTGCAGGCGCCGCGCTTGCAAGCCTGATGTTCGCCTCGGCCGAAGCCGCCGAAATGTGGCTGCAGAGCGGTCTTCTGCCTTCCCGGCTCGTGCAGTCTCTGCCCTATGTGATAACCCTGCTGGTGCTTGCAGGATTTGTCGGCAGATCGGTCGCGCCTCGCGAAGCCGGCATCCCGTACAATAAAGGGCGAGGCTCAGAGTAAGCTCATGATATCGGCGATCAGTTTGTCGATGCCTTTCGCGACCTCTCCGATTGAAGGCCCGAGCATATAGGCCGGCGTACTGACCACGCGGCATCTTGAACTGACCACCGTGTTCCACACCGGACAATCGATATGTTTCGCGCCGAGCTTTTCGATCGCTTGAGCAGTATCCCGGTCGTTACCGATGGTCAGCTCCACCTGCTTGTCGCCGAGCACCTTTGCGGCAATTGCCGGAGCGATGCAGATGAAGCCGAGCGGCTTGCCGGCCTCGTAGCAGGTGCGGATAATGTCGGCTACCTCGGCATTGACCTCGCACTCCGCCCCTTTGAAGGCGAAGTCGCTGAGGTTCTTTGCTGCTCCGTACCCTCCCGGCAGCACAAGCGCGTCGAGGGAATCGATATCCGCCGTGCCTAGAGCACAGACGTCTCCCCTGGCGATGCGGGCCGACTCCGCAAGCACGTTCCGGGTTTCGCCGGCAGCTGCTTCGCCGGTCAGGTGATTGACTACATGGTGCTGCTCGATGTCCGGGGCCATGCAGACCGCTTCTGCGCCAGCACGGTCGATGGCAAGCAGGGTAAGCACGGTTTCCTGGATTTCCGCGCCGTCGAGAAATCCGCACCCCGAAAGGATGACGCCTATTTTTTTCATAGCGGTATGGTCGATTGTTGAAAGGTAAACCGTTTTGGAAGGACTACAGAAAAAAGTATCATGCCGGTAATTAAAAAACAACGCTTTCTTGCCGTTAATCCCCTTGAAAAACGCTTGTATGCGCATTGAACGATCACTGCGGGCCAGGGCTTTTTTCCGCATCTTCCTGCTTCTGACCCTTGTGTTTTCTGCCTCCTGTTCGCAAAGGCAGGAACAGAATCTGGTTAAGATAGGCTCCCGGATCTGGTCGGGCCGCAATCTCGACGTCGATCGCTATCGCAACGGCGACCCCGTCCGTCATGCCCAAACCGAAGCCGAGTGGCATGATGCAGCCTCGAAACAGGAAGGAGCCTGGTGCTGGTACGACGGCGACGCCATGAACGGCAGTAAGTACGGAAAGCTCTACAACTGGCATGCCGTCAACGACAGAAGGGGATTGGCCCCTGCGGGATGGCATATTCCTTCGGATGATGAATGGCAGCAGCTTGTCGAATCGCTTGGCGGCAATGCCGTTGCAGGCGCTCCGATGAAAAAAACCTCCTCATGGAATGCTTCCGGCGCATCGGCTTCGCAAAGCAGCGGCTTCGATGCGCTTCCCTCGGGCAGCCGCAACTGCCTCGGCGGTTTTTTCGCCCTCGGTCGGGACGCTTATTTCTGGTCGTCCACCCCTTCAGGCGGGTACGAAGCCTGGAATCGCGAAATCGGCAGCCGGAACGACGGCGTTCGGCGTGTCAGCGTCGGCAGGAGCCTCGGTTTCTCCGTAAGGTGCGTCAGGGATTGAGTGTGCCCTGATCAGGGAGCGCTTCAGTAAAGCCAGGGAATGAATTTCTTCACTTTCATTGCGTACTCCCGGTACTCCGGGTGACGCAGGGTAAGCCACGCTTCTTCTTTCGATGCCTTGTAATTGAAAAAGAGGAATGCGATGATAAAAAGAAACAGGTGCGAGAGGCTGAGTGCAAAGACAGCCCATCCGAACGCAGCGAAAAGCTGGCTGCTGTAAAGCGGATGACGGACAAGCCCGTAGATGCCGGTCGTGACCAGCCGGTTATGATCGACCGGATAGGGGAGCGGAGTGAGAAACTCCCTGATACGGTGGGACCCGAAGCCGCCGAGAGCCAGAGCCGTCGCCCAGAAGAGCGCGAGCACAGGCCATCGCACCAGCGAGGAGTCGCCGAAAAAAGCGGTTTCGCCGAGGTCGGGCCAGACAGGTATAACGATGAACGCAGCCAGAAGAAGGAACTGCAGCACCACAAGATATTCTCCGCGCGATCCTTTCGACGGGAGGTTTTCTTTACAGGTCAAAGCTGAAAAAATCAGTTTAAAAAAGCTACTTTTATGTAGTATTTGAGGTCTGATCCGGCGATTATTTCCGGCCATGCCGTTATTATTTATCAATACCAAACCATTCAGATGCACCATGATCGTTCCAAGTGAGACCCTCCTGCTGCTGATCGACATACAGGGAAAGCTTGCGCAAAGCGTCTGCCAGCCGGAACTGGTGGAGCGCAATATACAAAAACTCATCAGGGCCTGCGGTATTCTCGATGTTCCCGTGCTCTATACCGAGCAGTATCCGAAAGGCCTCGGCGCGACGGTCGCTCCTCTCAAAGAGCTTCTTGGCGATCTCGAACCGGTAGAAAAAATCACCTTCAGCTGCTGTGCAGCAGAATCGTTCATGAAACAGCTGCGTCTGTTCAATCGCAATGACATTCTCGTTGCCGGCATGGAAACGCATGTCTGCGTCTACCAGACCTCCGTCGAACTCCTCGAATTCGGCTACAATGTCCATCTCGTGACCGATGCGGTTTCTTCGAGAACCCCGGAAAACCGCGATATCGGCATCCGCTGCATCGAAAAGGCGGGAGGCAGCCTCACCAGCACCGAGATGGCTATTTTCGAACTGCTGCGCATTGCCGAAGGCGAGCGCTTCAAGGTCATTTCGAAAATCGTCAAGGAGTGATTGTCGCCAATCAGGCCTTCCTGAAGTTCCTGATGGCGTCAATCAGCATCTTTTCGAGAACTTCCCGTCCTTCGGTGAACTCAAGCGAGATTTCCAGAAAGTGCAGCGGGTATTCTGCCGAAAGTTCTGCAAACCAGGGTTCGCCGAGCATCCGGTAGTAGTCCTTTTCCGTCGTGACGGGCAAGATTCCTTTTTTTCGGGCCTCTTCCAGCATTGGCAGGAGCTTTTCCCTGGTATAGGGTTCGTGGTCCCTGAAAAAACGGCGCGATTCGACCGTGCAGCCGAACGCTTCGAGGCTGCCGACAAACCCTTCGGGTGAGCCGATGCCGGCAAATGCAAGTACGCTGCATCCCGGTCGGGCCGTTTCGGGTTTTTCGGCATCGATAAACGGTACCAGCGATCCGGGAGAAGTTCTCGCCTGCGCAACCCGGAGCCCCCTGCGTTCAAGATCCGCGGCAATTGCCGAAGCGGTCTTGCGGTCGTTCGCATTGCTGATCACGGCGATATCCGCCCTCCGGATATTGGCAAGGGGCTCGCGCAGCCTTCCCGCCGGCAGCATTGCCGAGTTGAAATAGGCTTCGGCGGCATTGACCACCACGATATCGAGATCGCGATGGAACTGTCGGTGCTGGAACGCGTCGTCGAGCACGATCACCGAAGGCGGACGACTGGCGAAGCGGCGCATGATGAACGCAGCACCATCCGTTCGCTTTTCGGCGACAGCTGCGACGATTCCGGGATTCCTGGCCGCAAGCATCGCACTTTCATCTCCGGATTCACGGCTGCCGCAGAGCAGCGTTTCACCGTCTGATACCAGCACGACCCCTTTCGTCGAACGCCCATAGCCCCGCGACAGGAGCGCCGGTCTTTCGCCGCACGAGATCAGGAACCTGATGATCCAGTCTGCAAGCGGAGTTTTCCCCGTTCCTCCGGCGGTTATGTTCCCTATGGATAGTACCGGAACAGGTGCGCGCCGCGATCGGAAGATCTTTTTTTCGAACAGGAGGTTCCGTACCTGAACGACGGCCCGGTAAAGCAGCGCGGCAGGTCGAAGCAGCATGTTCAGCGACTCATTCATGGTCGAGCTCCAGGGACAGGCTGTCGCACCATGCGCGGAGATCGTTTTCTCCGGCGAATTCCGGCACCTCGATGCGCCGGAGGATAACATCGACCCGGCTGAACGGTTTCGGGACTTCGAACCGGTCCCAGCTTTTCAGACGCCAGGCGCTGCGGTACCGGATGTCGGCAAAAAGCAGGGGTATGCGGAGTTTCGAGGCGATCCGCAACGATCCGTACTTGAACCGGTGCTGCGGGCCTCTGGGGCCATCCGGCGTGATTGCAACCGTCTCTCCCTGCAGGAGACATGCCTCGATCCCGTTTCTGACCAGATCGCCCTTGCTGGAACTCGAACCCCTGATGAGGGAAAACCCGAGTGCTTCAAGCGCGTCAGAGAGTATCGCTCCGTCTTCCGAGAGACTGACCACGGCCTTCAGCGGCCGCCTGCCGAAGAGCGTCCGGGCCAGCGGCCATCCGACAGCCATCTTGCCGTGCCAGAATGCGAAAAGAACCGCCCCCTGGGGAACAGCTGCCGGAACCGACCGGAAATCGGGTTTCATGCGCAGGCTGCGGTAAAGCAGGTCAATCGTCGCGGGGAGCAGAGCGCGTGTTGTGAAGGAGGGTAATTTTCCGATCATCCTTCTCTTTTCAGGAAAAATTTTTTAATTGTTTTTTTAATGCAACCTGTTTTATATAGATCCTCACTCCGGCACGCCATGCTTGGATTCCGGAAGATAAATGTAAACAATCCGGCTTGATAAACCCTATGGCCTCATGTGGCCATGCCATTGACCGAAAAAAGCCATGAATCTCCTCATTATCGGCAGCGGAGCCCGTGAACACGCTTTTGCGGCGGCTCTTGCCGCAAACCCGGGGACGGAGAAAATCTTTATCGCTCCGGGCAACGGCGGCACGGCCATGATGGGCGGCAAGGTCTCCAATGTGCCGCTCAAAGCGCTGCAGCTCGAAGAACTGCTTGAATTCGCCGGACGGAACCGTGTGGAACTTACGGTGGTCGGCCCGGAGCAGCCGCTCGAAGCCGGCATTGTCGATCTCTTTCGTGCGGCCGGCATGAAGATTGTCGGGCCCGTTCAGGCAGCTGCGCGGCTCGAATCGAGCAAGGTCTTCGCCAAGGAGTTCATGCGGCGTCACGGAATTCCAACGGCCGAATACAGGGTATTCGGCGACGAAGCATCCTCCCTGTCTTTTGCGGAGGAACTGCCTCCGGAACGTTTTCCCCTGGTCATCAAGGCGAGCGGCCTCTGTGCCGGCAAAGGGGTAGTCGTTGCCATGAGCCGTGACGAGGCGCTGACCACCCTGAAAGAGATATTCCAGGACCGCATTTTCGGCAGCGCAGCCGACGAAGTGGTTATCGAGGACTTTCTGCGCGGCCAGGAAGCCAGCGTCTTCGCCCTGACCGACGGGAAGGACTACCGGCTGTTTCTTCCGGCTCAGGACCACAAGCGCATCGGCGAAGGCGATACCGGCAAGAATACAGGAGGCATGGGAGCATACGCTCCAGCCCCTCTGGTCACGCCCGAAGTTCTTCGGAAAGTCGAAGAACGGATCATTCGCCCGACCCTTGCCGGCATGTCGGCTGAGGGTTACCCCTATACGGGTTTTCTGTACGTCGGCCTCATGATCGATCGGGGAGAACCGTCCGTGGTCGAGTTCAATGCCCGTCTCGGCGACCCTGAAACGCAGGTTGTGCTTCCGCTTCTGCAGAGCGACCTCTGCGATGCGCTTCTTGCCAGCGTCGAAGGAGGGCTTGATACCGTTCCCTTCGCCATGCGCTCAGGCTCGGCGGCAACGGTTGTGATGGCTTCCGGCGGGTACCCCGATGCATTCGAATCGGGCAAGAGGATCACCATAGACCCGGATGCCGAAAATGCCGGCGATGTCATGATCTTTCATGCCGGCACTCTTTTCGACGGCGAGAACCTGGTAACGTCCGGCGGCAGGGTGCTTTCGGTCACAGCGATCGGCGCATCGCTCAGGGAGAGCCTCGAACGCGCTTACCGCACGGTAGGACTCATCCGTTTCGACGGAGCATGCTACCGCAGGGACATCGGGGCAAAAGCGCTCTGAGAGCTTATGTTTTTCATTCAACCGTTTTCCAATGAAGTTACCCCGGCGCAAATTTGAAATCATCCAGGAACACGCTTTCCGAGAAAAGCCCTGCGAGTGCTGCGGTCTGCTCGCAGGAAAGCGGTATGTCGATCACCGGGGAAATATCGAAAACGTGGTTCATGAGATAGCGCCCTGCCGCAACGCTCTTTACTTCGGCAGGGAAAACGGGTTTGAAATTTCGTTCGGCGAATATGCCGACGTGGAGCGCGAAGCCCATGGTCTCGGATACGAGATCGTCGGCTCCTACCATTCGCATATCAACTCTCCGGCAGTGCCTTCGCGAAACGATATTGATTTTGCCCGTCCCGGCCATACCATGCTGATCATCTCGCTTATCAACGGTTTGCCCAGGGAGGTCACGGCATGGCTGAGAAGGGACGCCGGCGGATTTCATCAGGAGCCTATCAGAATTATCGAGTGAATCCGCAGCATCATCCATGGCGGAGAAAACTCTGCTGAATATTTTGTACATTACGTTCGAAAAAAAACTTACCAAGCCATTAATCCTGGGAAAACAGTGCCAAAAAGGGAAGATATCAAGTCCATATTAGTGATCGGAGCCGGCCCTATCGTCATCGGTCAGGCCTGCGAATTCGACTATTCGGGAACGCAGGCATGCCGCGCTCTCAAGGACGAAGGGTACCGGGTCATACTGGTCAACAGCAATCCTGCGACCATCATGACCGATATCGAACTGGCCGACGCCACCTATATCGAGCCGATCACGCCGGAATACGTACAGAAAATCATCGAAAAAGAGAAACCCGATGCGCTACTGCCCACCATGGGAGGACAGACCGCGCTCAATACCGCCGTCAGTCTTGCAGAGTCGGGCATACTTGAACGAAACGGTGTCGAACTGATCGGCGCGAAGCTCAGAGCCATCAGAAAGGCCGAGAACCGGGAGTTCTTCAGCGATGCCATGAAAAAGATTGGCCTTGAACTGGCAAAGGGTTTCTTTGTGCGAAACGAAAAAGAGGCGCGCGAAGCGCTCGAAGAGATCGGGCTTCCCCTCGTCATCCGTCCATCCTTCACCCTTGGCGGAACAGGCGGCGGTTTTGCCGAAACCAAGTCCGACTACTACGAAGCCGTGCGCCGGGGGATTGCCGAAAGTCCGATAGGCGAAGTGCTGGTAGAAGAATGCCTTCTCGGGTGGAAGGAGTACGAGCTCGAAGTGATCCGCGATACGGTCGACAACGTTATCATCGTCTGCTCCATCGAAAACGTCGATCCCATGGGCGTGCATACCGGCGACAGCATTACCGTCGCTCCCGCACAGACGCTCACCGATCGCCAGTACCAGGAGCTCAGGGACGCATCGATACGCATCATCCGCGAAATCGGCGTGGAGACCGGCGGCAGCAACATCCAGTTCGCCATCAACCCCGAAAACGGGCGCATCGTCATCATCGAAATGAATCCGCGCGTATCGAGGAGTTCCGCGCTGGCCTCAAAAGCAACCGGTTTCCCGATCGCAAAGGTCGCCGCAAAGCTTGCCGTAGGCTACACGCTCGACGAGATCCTCAACGACATCACCAGGACAACGCCGGCAAGCTTCGAGCCCGCCATAGACTACTGCGTCGTCAAAATCCCCCGATGGGATTTCGAGAAGTTCAAAAACGTCGACGCCCGCCTCGGCGTACAGATGAAATCTGTCGGCGAAGTGATGGCGTTCGGGCGAAACTTCCGCGAAGCCCTGCAGAAATCGCTGCGAGGCCTTGAAATCGGCCGGGCGGGTCTCGGTTCGGACGGCAAGGACCTCATGAACGTGGTCGATATGACCCAGCAGCAGAAAATATTCGCCAAGGAAGATATTCTCGAAAAGATCAAGGTGCCGAAAGCGGACAGGATGTTCTATCTGCGCTACGCCTTCCAGGCCGGTGCCACGGTGGAAGAAGTGCACCAGTCCACGAAAATCGATCCATGGTTCCTCGACAATATCCGCCAGATCGTGGAATTCGAAGCGGAACTGCGGGAGCTTGCCTCGGCAGGGTAACAGCTATGAGCTATCTCCGGAGGATACTCGACGAGAAACAGAACGAGGTCGCCGAACTCAGGAAACAGCGTCCGGTGCAGCGCTATCTGGAACGGCAGCACGACATTCCGCCAGGTCGCGATTTCGCAGGCAGCCTGAAGCGGTCGGCGGAAAATCTGCGGCTCATCGCAGAAATAAAGAAAGCCTCTCCCTCCCGGGGGGTTATCGTGCATGATTTCGATCCGGCGGCAATCGCCCGTCGCTACCTCGAGCTTGGCGCGTCGGCCTTTTCCGTGCTGACCGACAGACTTTTCTTTCAGGGATCGAACGACTATCTTCAGACGGTAAAACGGGAGTTTCCCCTTCCTGTGCTCCGCAAGGATTTCATTATCGACGAACATCAGATTTACGAGTCTCGGCTAATCGGCGCCGACGCCATTCTCCTTATCGTCGCCGCGCTCGATCCGTCGCAGCTGCGCGACTATCTGCAGCTTGCCGGGGAGGTCGGCCTTGCGGTTCTTGTCGAGGTGCACGACCGTCGTGAGCTCGATACGGCAGCGGAAGCAGGGGCCCGGATCATCGGGGTCAATAACCGGAATCTCAGGGACTTCAGCGTCAGTATCGATACGGGCATCGAACTCAGGCCGCACTTTCCGGAGAGCGTTATAGCCGTCGCGGAAAGCGGACTGAAAAGCGCCGGCGATATCGCAAGGATCCGGTCGGCGTCATTCGACGCCGTACTGATCGGCGAGGGGCTGCATGTCAGCCGGGAGCTGCATGATCTTACCTGGCAAAAGCCTTGATTTTCGCGGCTGTCGCTATCGGGTTCTCCGCCTTGAAAAACGCCGTTCCTGCAATCAGGGAATCGGCGCCCGCCTTCACCAACGCTTCGGCATTTTCTTCCGTTACGCCGCCGTCAACGGCTATCACCATTTCCGGATTCATCTCCAGGCGCATTGCGTGAAGCTTCGCAATTTTATCAATCGACGAAGGTATGAACTTCTGACCGCCGAAACCGGGATTGACCGACATCAGGAGCACAAGATCAAGATCGGGCAGGATCGATTCCAGCGTCGATACCGGCGTGGCCGGGTTGATCGAGACACCCGCCCTGGCTCCGAGGCTTCTGATATACTGCACGGTACGGTGAAGGTGCGGGCAGGCCTCCTGATGCACGGTAATCTGGTGCGATCCAGCCTTTATGAAATCCGCGATGAACCGGTCGGGGTCGGCGATCATGAGATGGGTATCGATCACCATGTCGGTGCAGGAAGCGACAGCCTGGACGATGAACGGACCGAACGTGATGTTCGGTACGAAAACGCCGTCCATGACGTCGCAGTGCATCCAGTCAGCGCCGGCTTTTTCCGCCAATGCGACTGACGAACGAAGATCGGTGAAATCCGCCGATAGAATCGATGGAGCAAGAAGAGTTCCTGTTGCGGGCATAAAGGAAGATGGTGAAAGGTTCCGGGAAAGTTACCGTAAATATTAAAAAGCCTCTCCAATTCCAAAATTGAAGGTGAAATCGAGCGGATTCCATTTGCTTATCAGCCATGAATCCTGTTCCGCAGGATCATGGATTTTCCAGGCGAAATCGAAGCGGAACGGGCCTATCGGCGATCCTATCCGGAGTCCGACGCCGAAATCCCATGCAAAATCGTTCATGAGGGAGTTCAGGCTGAAGCCGTATGGACCGTTACGGTCCCATATATTGCCGATGTCGGTGAAAAACGTCACCCCGGAGGGCTGGTCGAAAAGGGTGAAGAATTTCCATCGGTATTCAAGGCCGAGTTCAAGCTTAATATCGGCTCCGAAGTTAGCTGCGGCCTCGCTCGCGCTGCTTCCGGGACCGAGGGTATTGAACAGCCACCCTCGCATGCTGTTTGCGCCGCCGGCATAGAAGCGCCTTTCTTCAGGAGTCGATTCCGCTTTGCCGTAGGGCATCATCCACCCCAGATGCAGTCTTCCTGCCAGCTGCCGCTGGGGCGACAGGTTTCTGAGGAATCCGAGCCTGGTTTCAGCCTTCAGATACTGCGAGTACTGGGTTCCGAAAATCTGGGGATCCTTATCGGTGAATCCTTCATACGATTTTGTGTCGATTATCTGATCGACGAGCCATGCAAGGCTTCCGGACTCTTCAACAAGCAGATCGAGGTTCCAGATGTTTTTCGGAACCGGAGAACTGTTCAGGTTCGTATAATTGTAGCGCAGCCGGAATGTCTGGTTGATTCGCGTTTCAAGCAGGCTGTCTATGCCTGCGTCGACAGCGACATCGTTGTCGGGATCGATGCCGATATTTTCGGCGAGATCGGTTCTGAAAAGTTTCCGGAATCCTCTGAGCGAATCTTTTTGTACCAGTTCGACTTCAAAAAAGTCAAAGCTCAGACGGGAAGAAGGAGCTGGTTTTGCGCTGTATGAGCCCCGTACAAGACCGTTCACCGTCGAGAGCAGGATCGGCGATCTCGATCGTGAATATTCGATATAAGCCGAATACACATTGTCGGGCCGCTGCAGTACCGGCATGATGAGGCTGCTCTTGGCGCTGAATTCGTAAGGAATGAACTTGTCGTAGTCGTCTTCCTCGAGATTATCAAGCAGGTTGTTGCTGTAGCTCGTCTGCGTACCGAATTCCAGGGATGCCTTGAGCTGTTCGGCCCCCCCGAGCAGGTTTCTGTTTTCATACGCTGCCGAAACCCCGAAAAACAGAGAACCATACCGGTTATCGACAAGCAGTTTCGGTTCTATCTGGTGTTTCGGGGCAGGCTCAAGATGAACCGTCGTATAGAGTCTGCCGTCGCGGACCGAATCCGGTTTTATGACAATGGAGGAAAAGACGTTTGTCTTTCCGAAGTTCTGCAGCGTTTTCTGTTCGAGGCTCTCCTGCGTGATCTGATCCGGACGGAACGCGATGGCGCTGGTGATGAGAGCCGGATTTATCTTCTGGGATCCGAATACGACGCCCGATATTGAATCCTTCAGGAACCTTCGTTCGCGGCTTACGGTATCCCTTCTTACCGGATTGTGCACCACGGCATGAACCGGAGAACCATACACCAGCCTTTCAGGCAGTCTGAGGCTGTAGCGTATGCCGGCATTGGTTCCTGCGGTATCCACCCTGATGCGGATACTGTCTTCGTGAAAAAACGCGTAACCCTCATTGCGGAAAAACGTCATGGCCCGATCGCGTTCCGCAATCAGTTTTTCAACCGAAAAAACCTCTCCGGTTTTCAATATGCCGCTTCTGACGTATCGCTCCCTGATTTTTTCATCGATGGCCTCAAGTCCTTCATAAGCAAGGGAATCAATTCTTGCCGGCTCGTTTTCGGCGATTGTTATGCTGATATCGATCCGGTCGTTCTTTTTCCGGTACTGCATGGATGAACGGATATCGGCAAAAAAATATCCCTTGTAGGTATAAAGCTTTTTAATGACGCCAAGATCCCTCTCGAAATTTTCCGCATCGAACGGTTTTCGCGATTTTCCGAAAATGCCGAGACCGAGAAACGAGGTGGGTTCAGTCGTTACGATGATCTCCCTGAGCTCCTTTTCGGGGACGGAGTCGTTTCCGGAAAAGCTGATGGAGTTGACGTAGAGAGTGGCTGTGTCTGTCGAATCGGGCACAGGTTCAGGTAATTCACCTGCCGGCGATGCATGAGCATCGACAAAAAAAAGGGCAACGACCAGAATTCCGGCGATTGCCCTGATAAGCGTTCCTGGAGAACACACGCGGAAAAGAATTTTTCTCAGCTTAACATTTCCTCGTCACCGTAACAGAAATCCTCGTCGGTAGGATAATCAGGCCAGACCTCGTCGATGCTCTCATAAACCTCGTCGCCTTCGGGCAGGTCGTGCAGGTTTTCGATAACCTGCTGCGGTGCGCCGGTTCTGTTCGCGTAATCGAGAAGTTCGTCTTTTGTTACCGGCCATGGAGCATCTGCAATATATCGGGCGAGATCGAGATTCCAGTACATAATATAACGCTTGAATTAATCGTTTTAAGAGTTGCCGCCTTCGGTTCCGTCAGAAGGCTTCTGGATAGTCAGGAACTTATCCGGATTGCTGTTGTCGAAAAAGTACGCAGCGGGATTGACCCTGACGTTGTCTTTATGGATTTCGTAGTGAAGGTGCGGGCCGGTCGAAACGCCGGTGTTGCCCGAGAGCGCGATGATCTCGCCTTTTGAAACGCGCTGTCCCAGGCGGACGAGCGATCGGGAGAGATGTGCATAGACCGTTCTGAATCCGTACCCGTGCGAAATCATCACTTTCTGGCCGTAGCCGCGCTCATACCCCGAAAAACTTACGACCCCGTCTCCCGTCGAATGCACGCGAGTCCCCTCGGCAGCTGCTAAATCGATGCCTTGATGAAATATGACGCGTTTGTATACGGGGTGCATGCGCATGCCGTATTCGCTCGTTATATGGCCGTTGACCGGTTTGATGTTGGGAATGGAGGTGAAGTACGGTCTGTTGCTTTCTGCAGGCTGGCTGATCTCGGGATAGCTCTCTTTCTGTCTGTCTATCTGGAGAATCAGGTGCTCGATCATCTGTTCGGTCGTTGCCAGCAATCCTTCAGCCGAACCGGCAGCCGCGGGAGACTTTTCTTCTGCATGCAGGAGGGCAAATGGCGAACCTGAAAAGAGGAGAGCGGAGAAAAGGCAGACAGACTTTGCGAAACGCCGGAAAGTCGCAACATTCGGTGTTGCGTACCGCTTGTTTCTGCCGCAGCCCGTCAGGCTGAAAAACAGATTTGCTGTAAACATGCAATGCCGGGTTGATTGTCAGGTCAGGCAAGCTTTCATTGTAATTAAATAATATAAACAAACTTTTTATTATAAATCAAAGAGCTAATGAGCCTCCATCCAGTTTTTTCCCGCTCCGGTATCGACTTCCACGGGCACGGTTTTCATGCCGCAATATCGGGCGGCTTCGATCATGGCGTCCACGACAAGAGCTTCCATAGCCTCTTTTTCGCCGGGCGGCGTTTCGAAAAGCAGTTCGTCATGTACCTGCAGCAGCATGACCGACTGCATCTTCCGCTTTTTCATCCTCATGCTGCAGAGGTTCATTGCATATTTGATGATATCGGCTGCTGTACCCTGGACAGGGGTGTTCATCGCTGCGCGTTCTGCCGCTTTCCGGCGGATGCTGTTGCTGCTGACAAGGTCCGCCATATACCTGCGGCGTCCGAGCAGGGTTGAGACGAACCCTGTTTTCCTTCCATCCGCGACGATGCCGTCGAGAGCGGCGAACAGATCCGGGTATCTGGATTTATAAATATCGATGATCTCTTTCGCCTCTTTCTGCGGGATGTTCAGTCGCTTCGACAGTCCGAAAGGCTGAATGCCGTAGAGCACTCCGAAGTTGATCTCTTTGGCTTTGCGCCGCATATCCGGAGTGATCGTTTCAGTGTTGAAAATCGTTTTCGCCGTAGAGCTGTGGATATCCTCCCTGCGGCGGAATGCGTCGATGAGTTTTTCGTCTCCCGATATTTCCGCCGCAATGCGCAATTCGATCTGTGAATAATCCGCTGACAGAATGAGATTGTCAGGGTTCGAAGGGATGAATGCACGACGGATCTCTTTTCCGGCAGGTGTCCTCACCGGGATGTTCTGCAGGTTCGGGTTGGACGACGAGAGTCTTCCCGTAGCGGTAATATGCTGGTTGAACGAGGTGTGCAGGCGTCCCGTTCGGGGGTTGATCATTTTCGGCAGCGCATCGATATAGGTGGTCCTGAGTTTCTGAAGACTGCGGTATTCGAGAAGGTCGCCAGCCACGGGATGGAGAGGGGCAAGGTCTTCGAGCACTTCGACATTGGTCGAAAAACCGGTTTTTGTGGTTTTTCCGGCAGGAAGGCCAAGCACGGTGAAAAGAATATGGGAAAGCTGCTTCGGAGAATCGATGTTGAAGACCGTTCCGGTTGCGGCGAAGATTCGTTCCCTGAGATCGTCGATCTGGCTGCTGATGAACAGCGAACTCTTTTCGAGGTGGGCGGTATCGATTGAAATACCCTGGTATTCCATTCCGGCAAGCACCTCTACCAGCGGAAATTCTATGGTTCTGCACAGGTGGAGAAGCCGGGCGTTTTCCTGAAGCCTTGTTTCGAAAACGCCTTTGAGGCGCAGCGCCACGTCCGCATCCTGGCAAGCGTAATCCGTAAGCCGTGCAGGAGGCACCTCATGGATGGGCAGACGATTTTTCCCTTCGCCGGTCAGCTCGTCGAACGTCGTGGTTCTGATGGAGAGGTGGCGGGCGGCAAGGTCGTCGAGGTTGTGTTTTTCTTCCGGATCGAGCACGTAGCTCGCCAGCATTGTGTCGAAGCCTACAGGAGAGAGCGAAATGCCGTAGTTCTTCAGGACGAGCAGATCGTATTTCAGGTTCTGTCCGGTTTTTCCGATCTCCGGTTTTTCCAGAGCCGGCTTAAGCACGTCGAGTGCATGGTGTACGTCGAGCCCGTTTCTGCCGAAATAGACGAAAACAGCCTCTTTCGGTTCGATCGAGAACGAAATACCGACAAGTTCGGCCTGGAAAATATCGAGGCTTGTTGTTTCAGTATCGATTGCGAACGATTCCGACCTTTCGAGCCGGGCGGCCAGTTTCCCGACTTCTTCGAGCGTATCGATCATGCGGTAGGTCGCCCCGTCGAGAGGCGAAAGAAGCGGCACCGATGCGGCCTGATCCCCTGAATACGCAGCGCTTTTCCCGGTATTATCTTCTTCGGAAACGGCAGCCATGCCCGGAAATGCCGCCGGCAGGCGTGCGGCTATGCTTTTCAGTTCGAATTTTTTCAGGAACGGAAAAATCTTCTCTTTGTCGGGAGTCCTGCAGGCGAGCTGTTCCAGATCGAGCGCAAGGTCGATACCAGAATCGATGGTGACAAGCTTGCGCACGAGATCGAGCTGCGGGCTGAACGCTTCGAGGCTTGAGCGCGTTTTCGGGGCAAGTTCTCCGATATGGCTATAGATACCATCGAGCGAACCGTATTTCATGAGCAGGGCGGCAGCGGTTTTCAATCCGATGCCTTTCGCGCCGGGTATGTTGTCGGAGGTGTCGCCGGAGAGTGTGAGCAGATCGACGAACCGCTCGGGTTCCACGCCGAACTGTTCGACGATCTCCTTTCGTCCGAACGGTTCGAGATCGTTCTGTTTCCTGGACGGCTTGAGCATGGTGACGCCGTCGTTCACAAGTTGGGCGAGATCCTTGTCGGGAGAGACGATATAGACGCGGCAGCGTTCCGAGAACTGTTTGGCTGCAGATCCTATCAGATCGTCGGCCTCGTATCCCGGCGTTTTGACAAGCGGTATGCCGAACGCTCCGATAAGAGCGATGATCCCCTCGATCTGCGTAAGCAGATCTTCGGGAGGAGTCGGACGGTTTGCCTTGTAAGGCTCGTAAAGGTCGTGCCGGAAGGTTTTTTCACGGCTGTCGAACGCTACGGCAAGATAGTCCGGATGCCAGGTTTCATAAATTTTCAGCAGCGTCGACGCAAAGCCGTGAATTGCTCCGGTAGGCATGCCCTCCCGGGTTTTCATGCCGGCCTGCTGCAAAGCGAAGAATGCCCGGTAAACCAGAGCCATGCCGTCGAGCAGGAAGAGTCCGGGTTTCTCTTTCCGTTCCGACGGCGTCGCTCCGGCAACCGCGGCAGGACAGGTATCGCTGAAAAAATCGAATTGCCGTTCGTCCGTCATGCAATCACTCCGTAGCTGCCCAGAACTTTGACCATGGTTGCGAATTCTCCCAGGTGGCGAAGCGCGTTTTCGATGTTCGGATCCTCGCGATGCCCGATAATATCGATATAGAAAAGGTATTCGAAAGCCTTTTTTCTGAATGGGCGCGATTCGATTTTCGCCAGATCGATATTCCGCAACGCAAGCGTCGCAAGTGCCTTGAAGAGCGATCCCTGTTCGTTCGGCAGGGTAAAGACGATCGACGTTTTCGGCTGCGAGACGTCGGGCCGGCTTTTCATGATCGGGTTTGCGGCTTTGTCGGCATGGGCGATGCAGAAAAACCGGGTGATATTCCACTCCTCGTCGGCGAGGTTTTCCTGGAGGATTTCCAGTCCGTAAAGCTCACCGGCACGTTTCGACGCGATTGCGAGTTTCGATCTGTCGCCTTCGGCTGCGATCATTTTCGCACTCCCGGCGGTATCATAGGCGACCTCTGCCTTCAGGTGTGGATGCGAAGTGAAAAAATTTCTGCACTGTGCAAGCGCCTGCGGGTGCGAAAGCACTTTTACGGCAGATTCGACCGACGAACCGTGAATTCCGAGCAGGCAGTGCTCGACCTTGACGAAAGTCTCCGCGACAATTGCCACAGGGTGCTGCAGGAGCAGATCGTAGTTGTGATGAATGCTGCCTCCAAGCGAATTTTCGATGGGAATGACCGCAAAGTCGGCTGCGCGGCTCTCGACTGCAGAAAATACTTCGTCGAAAGTTTCGCAGGGTTTCGGTTTTCCGAGCCTGAGCGCGGCGATTTCGCTGTACGCGCCTGGTTCTCCCTGATAGGCGATCATCGGGTTTGTCATTCTTTGTTCTTGTAGTTAACTTCCGGCAAAGCCGTCGCTTTCAATGGAAACCGTTTTCCGGTCGCGTCGGCAGCCCTCTTCTCTATGTTCTGAAAAGAATATACGGTCAAATATCGAAAACGGGGGATATTCCAGGGAATTTTAAAATCAGTGATTCTTTATTATGTCCGGACACAGTAAATGGGCCACCATCAAAAGGAAAAAAGCCGCAACCGATCAGAAAAGAGGCAATCTTTTCACGAAACTGGTCAAGGAGATCACCATTGCCGCAAGAATGGGCGGCGGCGATCCATCAGGTAATCCCAGGCTTCGGCTTGCAATCGATACGGCTCGCGCCAACTCCATGCCTATGGACAACATCCAGCGGGCGATCAGGAAAGGTACCGGCGAACTCGACGGCGCCAGTTACGACGAGATAACCTATGAAGGTTACGGCCCCGCAGGTATCGCCCTCATCATAGAAACCGCAACCGACAACCGCAACCGGACAGTTGCCGAAATCCGCCATATCATGAACCGCAACAACGGTTCGCTCGGCGAAAGCGGCAGCGTCGGCTGGATGTTCCAGCGCAAGGGATCGATCGATGTCCCGAAAAGCGCGATCGAAGAAGACGCGCTGATGGAACTGCTTATCGATGCCGGCCTTGAAGACCTCGATACCGGCGACGAAACATATTATACGGTGCTCACCGATCTGCGCGATCTTGAATCCGCCAAAAAAGCTCTCGACGATGCGTCGATCGCTTATGAAAACGCGCGGGTCGATCTCGTACCCGAAAACTATATCGAACTCGAAACGGAAGACGCCGAAAAAGTCATCAGGCTGATCGACGCGCTTGAAAATAACGACGATGTTCAGGCCGTCTACAGCAATATGGAAATCAGCGAAAAGGCGATGAACAGTTTAAACGGATAGTAGACGCATGGTTGTGCTCGGGGTGGATCCCGGTAGCCTGTATACCGGATACGGCGTTATCCGGAAAGATGCGGCCGGGTTTCATGTTCTTGCATGCGGAGTGATCCGGCTGAATCGCCGGAAAAGCTATCCCGAAAGGATAGGCGAGATATATCGCGAGCTTGAACTGGTCATGGAAGCCTTCCATCCCGGGTGCCTTGCCCTTGAAACAGTTTTTTTAAACAGGAACGTCCAGTCGGCTCTCAAGCTCGGGCAGGTCAGGGGAGCCATTATTGCGCTTGCTATGAACCGTAAGGTGGAGCTGCGCGAGTATGCTCCCCGCGAGGTAAAGGCTGCTGTTACCGGAAGAGGTTCCGCCGGCAAGCAGCAGGTGGCCTGCATGGTACGCGGCATGCTTCGTTTCGATTCCGGGCCGGCCACTTTCGATATGACCGATGCGCTCGGAATCGCTCTTTGCGATCTGCTTAAAACGGGAGGGAACAAGTTGCCGGAGATACGTGTTCACTCCGCATCAGGCGGCGCGAAGCGGAAAAACTGGGCGCAGTTCGTCGAGTCGCGGCCGGATATGATCATACGCTGAAGGATGAGCGGCCGGTTTGCCTGCCCTTGTCATGAGAACGAGAATATAAACCGATAGAATCTGTGGAAGGCCATATTTTCAATCTTCCGAACTTTCTCAGCCTGTTGAGAATCCTGCTGATTCCGTGGTTCATATACTACTATCATGCCGGCCAGCTCACCATTGCCATCATCCTGATGATCATTGCCGTGCTGAGCGACTGGTTTGACGGGCAGGCCGCCCGATGGACAAACGAGGTGTCCGAGATGGGCAAGATTCTCGATCCTCTCGCCGACAAGCTCTGTCTTGCCAGCGCCGCGCTTTATTTTCTCTGGATCGGAAAGCTTCCTCTCTGGTTCGTGCTCTTCGCCATCCTGCGCGATATGCTGATTTTTTCCGGAGCGGCGTACATCCGATATCGGCACAAGGTGCTCACGACATCGCTCTGGCCGGGCAAGTGGGCCGTCGGTTTCGTTTCGATCATGTTCATCACCATGGTCTGGCCGCATCCCATCTTTGAGCGTTACCCGATTCAGGAATTTTTCATGTACCTCTCCGTGCTCATGCTCTCCTATTCCTTTGCGGAATACTGCGTGCGGTTTTACCGCATACGCAAAGGCGAGCCTGAGACCGGTACGTCATGACCATTCGTGGTTGAGCATTCTCTATCTATCCCCTTTATTCCGATGAACACGTTAGTGCCATATCTGCTTCTTCTGTTTCTGACGCAGATTTTTACCCTGCCGGTGCAGGCATTCGCGTCCTCGTCGGGTGAGGATGCGATTCTCATGAACGCCGCAGTCAAATTCCGGAAAGGCGATTTTTCCGGCGCCGCCGAAGCATACAGCGAGGCGTTGAAAATAAATCCCGGGCGTGCCGAAGCATACAACAACAGGGGACTTTGCAAAGCGGCATCCGGCGATGCCGAAGGAGCGGCATCCGATTACAGCAAAGCCATCGGAATCGAACCCGCGCTGACCGAGGCATACAACAACCGGGGACTTGTTTTTGCGGCAACAGGCAGGCACCAGGAAGCGATCGCCGATTTCAACCAGGCGCTCAGGATCAACGCCGTTCAGGCTGAAGTCTACAACAACCTTGGACTGTCCAGAGCTGCGCTTGGCGATCATGCCGGAGCGCTTGACGATTTCGCCACCGCCATTGCCCTCAAGCCTCACTATCCCGAAGCTTTTTACAACAGCGGCTGTTCCCGCCAGAGTCTCAGCGATCATGAAGGCGCGCTCCGTGATTTTCTTAAGCTCACCGCATTGCAGCCAGGCTACGCCGAACCCTTTTACCGATGCGGCATGTCCCGTGCGATACTCGGGAACCATAAGGCAGCGCTTCTGGATTTCGACAGGGCGATTTCCATTAACGGAAACTATCGCGAAGCGTTTATCGGCAGGGCTGTATCCCGGATCAGAACAGGAAACTTCCCGGGAGCGCTTGCCGATTATGATAAGGCAATAGCCCTGAACCCCGAAAATCCGGAAATATATTACAATCGTGCCCTTGTAAAAGTCAAGCTGAACGATTACGCCGGTGCCGTTGCCGATTGCACCGGCGCGCTTGAAAGAAGAAAAAACTATCCCGAAGCGTTGTTTTTAAAAGGCATCATGCTCGGCGAACTTGGAGACCGCGACGGCATGCTTGCCAATCTGCAGCGTTCAGCGTCTTCAGGTTACGCGCCGGCCAAAAAGCTGCTCCGGAAAGAACGAAACCGATAACCGCACGCTGTCTGCACGGACGGGGGAGCGGCAAAAAAATCGTCCGAAAACGATAAAAGCCGGAGGACGGGCAGTCTTCCGGCTTTTATCCTTATGATTTCCGGTTTTCCCCGGAGCATCAAAGCGACTTATGGCAGAACCACCAGTCATAACAGTCGTACTGCGACGGTCGTTTTTTCGCATCTTCGATGTTGTTTGCCGGTGGAATGATCACCCGATCCTTCAGGAGAGTGTTCTCCGGCCAGTTTGCAGGAATGGCAACCTTGTTGCTGTCCGAAACCTGCAGGGCCTTGACGGCACGCACGATCTCGTCGATGTTCCTGCCTATCTCCTGCGGATAATAGAGGATCAGTCTGACCTTTCCTTCCGGATCGCCCACGAACACGGCGCGGACGGTATTGGAGCCCTTGCCGGGATGCAGCATGCCGAGCTGCATGGCGATGCGGTCATTGGCGGCAACAATGGGGAATGTGATTTCCGTATCGAGGTTATCCTTGATCCACTCAACCCATTTGATATGCGAAAACACCTGATCGACCGACATGCCCACGAGCTTGCACCCGAGCTTGTCGAAATCCGGCACGCGTTCCTGAAAAGCGTGGAACTCCGTCGTGCAGACCGGAGTGTAATCCGCCGGATGGCTGAAAAGCACGAACCACGAACCTTTGAGATCGCCCGGAATGTTCATCGGGCCATGGGTGGTCTGCACCTGCATTTCCGGAAAAGCGTCCCCGAGCAGCGGCATGCCTGCATCGCTGTAATAAAACTGGTCTTCGATATGATCTGACATGATTGCGATCCTCCTTGAATATTTTGTTAGGAAACATGATTTACTGCTGTAATGCATTGCTGAATTATAGAAATATTCTTAAATAAGAACAAATCTTTTTTAGGTTTTTTTTATCTTTTGATAGAACAGGCGGTGCGGAATGCGAGTTCATAATTGTTATATTTGTAATGAGATTAAAATAATCCTGTTTTAAGCCCCCGAGAGCAGGAACAGTGTACAACACAATGGGAAATTCCGGGAAGTGTGATGAGCTGCCGGAGCAGCGATAATGGATTCTGCATGCACGCGCATGATGATTTCGATTTCGGCCATCCAGGCAATCCGGTTGCTTAATAACGTTCCAGAGGTTCCCGCAATGCTATGAACAGATGGAGGATCAGGTTATGGCAGAAGTAGACATAGTTCAGGGCGATCTCGAGCGTTTTTTTGCCTTCTGCAGGGAGCGCAATCTGAAGATAACGCCTCAGAGGACGGCGATTTACTCTCTTCTGAAGGGATGTCCCGATCATCCTTCGGCAGATTACGTCTATCGCCGGATCAGAAAAGACTTTCCCGGTATTTCCTTTGAGACCGTCAACCGCACTCTTCTTACGTTTGCGGCGGTGGGACTTATAGCCATAGTGGAGTCGACGACTGGCGTCAGGCGGTTCGACCCCGATACGGAAAGCCACCATCATATTCATTGCGTGAGGTGCGGCCGGATTTTCGATTTCAGGCATGAGGGCTATGACGGGATTTCAATTCCTGAAAATCTTTCCGAAGAGTTCACGGTAATCGACAAGCGCGTTGTGCTGCATGTCATCTGCCCTGAGTGCAGAAACCAGAATGAGGCTCACGAAAGCTCCGATCATGCCGGTTACCGGATGACAACCTCGTGAGCCTTGGTATTGCTTTGCTGCATCAGTTCCTGATGCAGCGTACCGACAGCCCGAGAGACTTGCTGCTGCTCACGCGGTAGACGGCGGAATAGGCGTTGAACAGCTGCCTGTGCCATGCCGCATAACCGTTGTTGTCCGTGGCGCTCCAGAAACTGGCATTGGTGCCCAGAAGGTGAAAGTCCCCGTTGCTGCTCCGGTATCCTGCCGGAATTGCCGTAAAACCGCTGCTGTTGTCAGCTCCTACCACAGGAGCCTTCCACAGCACCGTGGATTTCAGCTTTGTTCCTGACGCTTTCTCACCTCCTGTCGCTTCTACAAGCTGCTGCCATTCGGCATCCGACGGAATATGCCACCCCTGGGGAGCCAGACCTCTCGGATCGTTCACCGCATGCCAGTTGTAGAGTTTTCCGTATGTAACTCCGTTTTCGCTTCTGTTTTCGTAATAGCACCAGGCCCCCGTTTTCAGGCTGTTCCACAACAGGGGATCCTGCACCTGCGGAATCTCATCGCCGTTCCGGTAACGGGTAACGTCCAGATTATCTGTCATCCATACCTGATTGCCGATTGTAACTGAACGGATGGAGGCGGCAGGACTTCCTTTTTCTGCGGCTGAGGTGTAATAGTCGGGCATGAGCAGTGCGACAATCATGAAAACCACTGCCGGAACGCTGAATTTGTGGCTTCTTTTCATTATGTTAAGGTGTTTTGTTGGTTCCTGCAGGTTTTGTATTACAGGATTTCCAGTCATCCGTTGCAGGAAAGGACGAATGTGCCGATTACAGGTTAAGTACTAACGCGGAAAAGATTCTTATGGTTTCTCGGAATGGCTGCCCACCGTTCCGAAGAGTCCCCGGCTCCGGCACGCAATACACATTTAAATTATTCAGAGTGGCAAGACAGCGTCATAACCGCAAGCCCGGAGCATCGGGAAAAAAGAGAAACAGGACCAATCCGACGCAGAGCGCGGACAGGGTCCGTCCGAACGACCACATCCTTATCAACGAATTTCTTTTCAAGAGGGGAGAAAGCTCTCTTGCCGCAGAAATCGTCAATTTTCTCTCAGACCACGAAGGCGAAAGGTTCAGGTCCGTGGAGCTTGCCAAAATCATGGGGTACACCGAATCCCGGCAGCTGCCCGGTTTCTGGTACGTGCTTCACAAACTGCAGGAAGACGGAACGGTAGACAAGGACTCCAACCGCTGTTACGGCATGCAGTGTCTCGAGCCTGCAACCTATGAAGACCTGCTGGAGCACACCAGACAGTTTCCGGCTCCCGGCAAGGAGCAGTTCAGGGTCGACGGGACCTATACGGGAAAGCTTTCCACCCATCCCAACGGATACGGATTTATTGATGTGGAGGGTTTCGACGACGATATTTTCGTCAAATCCGGCGACATGAACTCAGCCATACACGGCGACGAAGTCGAGGTTGTCGTGACGACCGTGCCTGAAACCTACACGACGAAATCAACTCCTCACCAGCGGTGCGAAGGCATCGTCGTCAATGTCGTAAGCCGTAAGCTCAGCACTATTGTCGGCACCCTTCACCGGGCGAACCGGAAGTTCACCCTCAAGGCCGACGACCGCAAGCTGCTGCCGGAAATCTCCATCCCCATCAAGCAGGCTGCCGGCGCGAAAGACGGTCAGAAAGTGCTGGCAGGTGATCTTGATTTCCGCAAGCCCGGCATCATACAGGCCAGGGTGCTCGAAGTGCTCGGCGCCGCAGGTGAGTCCCGGGTGGAAGTCAGCGCCATCGCCCGCAATCACGGCATCGACGAAACGTTTGACGAAGAGATTGTCCGCTTTGCCGAGTCCATCCAGGAAGGCATCGCCGGAGCCGACCTTGAAGGACGTCTCGATATCCGGGACAAAACGGTGTTCACTATCGATCCGATAGACGCAAAGGATTTCGACGACGCTCTTTCGGTCGAACCGCTCGAAGACGGCCTGTACCGCATCGGCGTGCATATAGCCGACGTTTCGCACTATGTGCCCGAAAATTCGCTGCTTGACCGCGAAGCCATGAAACGGGCCACTTCGGTCTATCTGGTGGACCGCGTCATTCCCATGCTGCCCTCCAGGTTATCCGAACAGATCTGCAGCCTCAATCCCGGCGTGGACCGGATGGCCTTCAGCGTATTCTTTATCATGACGGAGAGCGGGGAAGTTAAGGAACACGAGTTCCATAAAACCGTTATCCATTCAAAGCGGCGTTTTACCTACGAGGATGTCCAGGATATCATCCTTAAAGGCGAAGGCGATTATGCCATGGAACTGCAGCTGCTCGAAAGCATCAGCGTCCGGCTCCGCGAAGAACGTTTCCGCCATGGCGGACTCGATTTCGAAACGGAGGAGGTTCGCTTCAGGCTCGGCAGCAAAGGCGAGCCTGTCGAAGTGATAAAAAAAGAGCGGCTGTCGAGCCACCGGCTCATAGAAGAGTTCATGCTGCTGGCGAACCGCAAGGTCGCAGAATATCTCACCAGAACCTTCCGCGAGCGCAAGAAGAGCGCGCAGCCGGTAATCTACCGGGTGCACGATTCTCCGCAGCAGGAGCGGGTCGTCATACTCGCAAACTTTGTCAGAAAGATCGGCTACACCCTGAAGCTGAACCGGGAGAAAACAGGTCCGGTGGTAACGGCCAAAGCTCTTCGCCAGCTGCTGCAGCAGGTGCATGGCACCAACGTGGAGTTTCTCGTCAACGAACTGGTGCTGCGCTGCATGTCGAAAGCCGTCTACACCGACGAAAACAGCGGCCATTACGGACTCGGTTTTTCGCACTACACCCACTTCACATCGCCTATCCGCCGTTATCCCGACCTTGTCGTGCACCGGCTGCTCTTCGAATATGAGCATCTGCGCCGCAAGAAAAAGAAAATCAGCCCGAAACGCCTTGCCGAACTCGAAGAGAAGATCAGGATCGTCAGCCGCATCTCCAACGAGCGCGAAAAAAGCGCGGTCGAAGCCGAGCGCGAGTCCATCAAACTCAAGCAGGTCGAGTATATGGCCGGCCATCTCGGCAAGGTTTACCAGGGGGTAATTTCAGGAGCGACCGAATACGGCATCTACGTCAGGATGGTTGATTTTGCCATCGAAGGCCTCGTGCACATGCGCAACCTTACCGACGATTATTACGAGTATGACGAAACCACTTACTCCCTCATCGGCAAACGCCGCAAGAAACGACTGCAGATCGGCCAGCGGGTGAAGGTGAAAGTGCATGCCGTCGATATGCAGCGGCGAACCATCGACCTTGTTATCGCATAGGTTTCTTCGAAAGCCCATCAATAGTGGCCTGGTTCTGCGGAATCAGGCTATTGCCGCGATTTTCAGGAAATTCGTCATCAGAGAGATCCCGGTTCGGGTATACTCCTCCCTGATAGCCTCGAACTGTTCGCAGAGGATATCGCTTCCGGTGTTCTGAAGGTCGGGATCGAGCCTCGACCACTCCGCAAGCATTTCGGCAGTAAGTTCAAAATGGCACTGCAGCCCATAAGCGTTGGGCCCGACCCTGACAGCCTGGTTCCTGCAATGCCTGCCGACGCCGAGCAGCCGCATCGATCCGGTTATGTCAACGGTTTCCCCGTGCAGCTGGAACACACGGAACGACTCCGGCATATTCCCGAACAACGGATCATTTATTCCTTCGCCTGTCAGTTCCATGCGGTACGGGCTGTCTTCATGGTCGAAAAAGCCGATCTCCCTTACAGGGCTTGCCGTAACCAGGCCGCCGGCGGCTTTGACCATCACCTGCAACCCGAGGCATATGCCGAGGCAGGGCATTCCTGCCTGCAGGGCTCGCCCGGCCATGTCGAGCTCCATTTGCATGGCAGGAGTGTTGTCCTCGGCGCTTTGCGGCCCTCCGAGGATGACCAGAGCGTCGCAGGCAAGAGGATCGGGAATCGTATCGCCTCGCGAAATATCGCACACCGTATATGCGACGCAGTGCCTTTCAAGAACAGGTTCCAGCAGTCCCGGCCCTTCTCTGGCAATGTTCTTGACGATCAGGATGCGTTTACCCATCGATCACGTTGTTTTCGAGCATAGTTGTTATAGCACCAGAGGTATCGTTGAATGTCTGCCACAGTACGGCAAGCCACCGGTCGTTGTCCGGCCATCTGCCTTTTCTGGTGAATTCGTTAATATAACGGGTCAGCATATACAGGCGGTTCGCTCCGCAGCTTCCCGAAGAGCCTTTCAGCGTATGGATGAGCATATCAACGCTCTTTATATCGTCTGAAGGTACTGCAGAGCCGAGTCTCTCCAGAATTTCCTTCGTGTCGTCAATATAGAGCCGCAGTATGCTCGTGACCAGCTCGTTGCCGCCTGTTTCCATCAGGCTGCTGATGATCGACCGGTCAAGGATTTTTTCTCCGGCGATAGTTTCCCAGAAGTTTTTCTCTTCAGGCTCCCTCCGTACTCCGTTCTGCCTGAGGCTGTCCGGCTCGATTCTGCAGGTAAGCCAGGCGGTTATGACCGAAATCAGTTCATCCCTGAATACCGGTTTACCGATATGATGGTTCATCCCTGCCGCCTTCGATCTGGCGATGTTTTCGGTATCGGTATTTCCGGTGATCGCGATGATCGGGATGGTATCGAACTTTCTGAATCGCCTGAACCGCTCACCCTTACGTATTTCGCGTGCTGCCTCCAGGCCGTTCATGACCGGCATTTCCATATCCATAATAATGAGATCGTAGTCCTGCAGCTCGAGGCGTTCCAGAGCGATTTCGCCGTTTTCGGCCTGTCCGGTAAGGCAGCCGTAGTGCTCGAGAATCATACTCATGAACTTCCGGCTCGTTTCATTGTCGTCCACCAGCAGGATTCTGCTGCCGCAGATGGCATCCTCCAGTTCTGACGATATCGTCGACGTTTCCGAGAAGAAATACCGCTCGAAAACACCGACGATATCGGGTCTTCTGACCGGCTTCGAGAGAATTTCGTTCATCCCGCACTTCGCAGCGCGCATACGTGCTTCGGACTGGGGAAGTGCCGTTATGCCGATGACCGGGGTCTGCAGGTAATGCATGGCGAGCGAGGGCTCGATATTTTTTGCAGTTCTCAGCCGGGTTATTGCGCAATCGCCATTGAGTTCTGGCATTTCAAAGTCCATGAATATAAGGTCATAGCTACGGAGTGCAGCCATTTCCAGTGCCTGTTTGCCGTTCTCCGCCTCGTCGAAAGGACATTGCCATTCCGAAATATACTTCGCAAGCAGCAGACGGTTGCTCACCTGATCGTCAGCTATCAGGATCCTTTTGCTTTTCATGATCTCTTTTTTCAGATCGATCACCTTTTTCGAATGATAGGCGGGAAGCCTGATGGTGAACTCCGTCCAGCGGCCTTCTTCCGAGTCGCAGCTTATGTCGCCGCCAAAAGCCTGCAGCACTCTTTTGCAGAAAGAGAGTCCCAGTCCGTTTCCCCCGCTTTTCCCATAGGTGTAGAACCGGTCGAAAATCCTTGCCCTTTTCGTTGCCGGTATTCCCGGACCGTAATCCCTGAATCTGATGAAGTTGCAGGTACTTCCGCGTTCCGTCGTTATTTCGATTCTGAAGTCCGGACGGCTCTTGTAATAGAGCGCATTTCTCATCAGGTTGAACAAAACATAGATGAACAGGTCCTTGTCGCCGAAAAAGTCGAAGTTGTCCGAGGATTTATCGGCAACAAGCATCTTGTCCTCAACGGAGCCGTAACCGTAACTGTTTATGGCCGTGTGAACAATGGTTTTAGCCGAATGCCTTCTGAAATTGTTGCTATCAACCGATCCATCCTGAAGGCTGGCCAGAATCGAATCGATGATTTTATTCCCCCTTCGTATCGTTGACGTACTTTCCTCGATGACATCGTGGATGTTGATCAGGCCGGAAAAGCTCAGATCGACTCTGCCATCCGAATCGCTGCTGTGTGGCTTGTTGGGCAGAATAGCCTGCAGCGAGCTCATGGCATGGGTTATTGAGCTGAGCGGATTTCTCATCTCATGGGCTATGCTGCCGCTGAGGCTCTGCAGAAGCGATACCCTGCTCTGGTGAGCGAGCTGTTTCCTGTGGTTGGCGATAATGCCGCCGGATACGGAGAAAAGGAAAATCGGGATGTATTCGGGAGTGAAGTATGCGTAAGATACCGAGCCATCAAGAAACAGTACCGTGGCATAGGCAGCAAGAAATCCGGACAGGGTCATTATGAAGATGATCCTCCAGTCGAAGATGAACAGCGTCAGCAGAAATGTTCCGGCCATGAACGACATCGCCCACACCAGCGACCATTCGTTCTTCAGCAACATGAAACTGAAAAAAAAGGGCATGACAATAAAAAGCGAAAGAAAGAAATAGACAGGAAACAGTTTCTGCCACCGTTGCGGCAGTTTCCGGTAGAACACCCATGGGAGAGATATGAACGCACAGAGAATCCTGAACGACAGGTTCTCATAAGGCTGCGGAAACATATAGGTCCAGATAATGTAATAAACCGGATACCCGAGAATTCCGAACAGTCCGATAATGCCCAGATTCGGTTCTGCATGTTCGACAATATCTATGGCTTTCTGTTTCAGTTTCTGCATTGGAAAAACATTACTGGCGACTTGACTGGTATTTTCAGTTATAAAGCCAAGGGGAAGGAATTCGGTGTATGTGTCATTACATGAACCGCTTCTGCCCGCAATCAGTTTCTCCCTGTAACTATATATAGTAATAAGGGAAAAAGCTCGCTGGTCCAGACCCGGTTCTCCTGCGTTTTCAATGCTTCTGATGCCTGTACCTGCGTTTTATTCCGGACTATGCGTCTCTTGACGCGCAATTCCATGGTATGGGCAGGAGCGTTCTTTTTCTGCAGAATATGGCTTTTCCGTAAATTATAACCGGACACAAACTGTCAGCATGGACCAGGTTATTTATCTTTACAGAAATGGTCGCCGAGCTTTTTCTGCGATTGCCATGGACGATTTCAGATGCCATAATTACAATAATAATCACAGGAAGGGATTTGATCAAACATAAGGAGCGATACGATGATCGGAAAAGATGGAAAAATACCGAATGCAGTCAACAACGGCCCGGAAGACCGCTTCATCCTCGCAGTTCCGGATTTTCTTGAAAAGCGGTTGAGTGCATTTGAAAAGGAATCCATTCATCCACGCTTCAACGGCAAACCTCTCGTTCTTGGCAGAAAACCCGGTACGGATGCCATTATTCTCCAGAGTAACGATTATCTGAATATTTCGATGCACCCCGATATTTCGCACGCCCAGATCGAAAAACTCGAGCAGACGGGGCAGGATATGGTGATGTCGGCGGTCTTTATGCATGACGGCAGCGACAAGGCGATTTTCGAAGCCGATATTGCCGGGTTCGCCGGATTCGAGAGCGCAATTCTCTGCCAATCCGGATGGGCTGCAAACGTAGGCCTCATGCAGGTTATCGCCGACAGCAGCACCCCGGTCTATATCGATTTTCTGACCCACATGTCCCTCTGGGAGGGAATAAAATCGGCAGGCGCGCCGTTTCATACCTTTCTGCACAACGATGCGGCACACCTTGAAAAACTCATCCAGCGTCACGGACAGGGCATCATTCTCGTGGATTCGCTTTACAGTACGACGGGAGACATAGCGCCGCTGGCCGATATCGTCGATATTGCGAACCGATACAACTGCATTTCCGTAGTCGACGAGTCGCACTCCCTCGGCACCCATGGTCCCGAGGGACGGGGCCTTGTGGCTGCTCTCGGTCTCACCGACAGGGTGCATTTCATCACCGGAAGTCTCGCAAAAGCTTTTGCCGGCAGGGCAGGCATCATTTTCTGCTCGAAGCGCTTTGCCCAATGCTATCCCTATATGGCTCATCCTGCAATATTCAGTTCCGCTCTCCTGCCGCACGAAATCGCCGGACTGGCGGCAACGCTGAAAATTATCAGAAAGGGCGACGACCGGCGAAAGAAACTGCATGAAAACGCCATGTACCTGCGTCAAGGTCTGTTTGATCTCGGATACGCGATCGTCAGCCAGTCGCAGATCATCTCTCTCGAACCCGGCACCGAGCCTGAAACCGAACTGCTCAGAGACGCACTCGAGGAACGCAACGTATTCGGATCGGTGTTCTGCGCTCCGGCTACGCCGAAGAACAGAGCGCTCATGCGTTTTTCGCTGCACAGCGGACTTCGCAGAGAGGAACTCGACCATGTGCTAAGGGTCTGCGAAGAGATCAGGGACGATACAGGCATGTGGAACTGGAAATCGACAAAACGACGCAAAGTATGAAAAGCGATCTCATCATCAGGACCATGACCCGCAAAGATGTCGATATGGCGGTAGACTGGGCTGCCGCCGAAGGGTGGAACCCCGGTATACATGACGCAGACTGCTTCTGGAGTGCCGATACGAACGGTTTCGTCGGGGGATGGCTCGGCGACGAGCAGGTTGCTGTGATATCCGTTGTCCGCTACGGCAGTTCGTTCGGATTTCTCGGCTTCTATATCGTCAGGCCCGACTGCCGCGGCAAAGGATATGGTCTGCAGGTATGGAACACCGGCCTTGAACGCCTCGAAGGGCGCACCGTGGGTCTTGACGGCGTGGTTGCCCGGCAGGAGAACTACCGCAAGTCAGGTTTCAGTCTCGCCTGGAACAACGCCCGCTATGAAGGAAAGGGTGGCGGGGAAACAGCTCCGGGCGTGATTCCCCTCGGATCGGTGCCGAAAACGGAACTTTACGGCTACGACCGGCAGTTCTTTGCCGAGCCTCGCGAAGCATTCCTCGGATGCTGGATCAGCCGTCCCGGTACGCAGTCGCTCTGCAAGATGCATGGCGGCAGACTTGCCGGATACGGAGTGGCGCGTCCCTGCCGCAACGGATACAAGATCGGTCCGCTTTTTGCAGACAGTCCGGAGATCGCCGAACATCTTTTCGTCTCGCTCAAAGCAGGAGTGCCTGAATCCGAACCGCTGTTTCTCGACATACCCATGCCGAATACCCATGCGCTCGCCCTGGTTGAGCGGCACGGCATGCGGCCTGTATTCGAAACTGCCCGCATGTACAGGGGAAAAGCCCCGGAGATCGGGCTCTGCCGAACCTACGGCATCACCTCCTTTGAACTTGGCTGATCTCGTATCAGGCCGCGTTCACGATCGGCCGCCAAGCAGCTTCAGCAGCCGGCCAAAAATGCTCTGATTCTGTTTTTTCGTAACCGGCAGACCGGCCCTCTCCCAGCCGATAATGCCATCCTGCAGATTCGCCACGTTTTTGTATCCGCGGCTCATCAGCATACTCGCGGCGGTCGTGCTCCGGTTGCCGCTTCTGCAGACCATAATCACCTTGCGGTTCGCAGGAATTTCTCCGCAGCCGCTCTCGAACCGGCTGAGCGGAACCGCCATCACCTCCGGAACATCGAAAGCTTTCCTCTCGATCTCGCCTTTTTCGCGAACATCGACCAGCAGCGCCCCTTTCCTTGTCATTTCAAAAGCGGCGGAAGGAGCTATATGTCTGACTTTTGCCATAAGTACATTGATTCAATTGGATGCTCTGTGCTCATCGTATTATATACCCATACCCGGTAAGGGTATATAATACGATATTGCATGAACAACAACAACGGTCAGGAAAAGAAAGAAGGGGAACGCTCGCAATTACATAAAAAAAAATCAATCTCCGGGAGCCATCATTGCTCCGGGTTATGCCCACCTGCCATCTCGAAACGCCCGTGATGCAGCAAAACCGGGCCAGACTCCCGTTGCAGGATCATCTCCTCTTTATACAAGGGGGGCGGACATTCCTGTCTGCCATGCAATTCAAGCGAACCATCTCGCCGGTAACGAGCCGGGAAACAGGCAACGAAGCCGGAGCAAAGACTTGTGCGCTGTTTGGAGTGCATTGCTGCTTTATGGGGATGGGGCACTGTGGTGTGAGTAAATCGAATGGCGGACAGGAATGTCCGCCCTCCTTTGGAATTCGAACCCATACGATCGGGTTCTCATCCCGCCCTGAAAGCAAAAACCCCGCTTTCGCGGGGTTTGCTGCGGAGAGGGTGGGATTGATTCGGGCCTGTCGGCCCTCACCCCTTCGGGGCGGACTCGCATTCGCTCGCCGTCGAAACGGCGTTGCCGTTTTCGAACCCAAGAGATTGGGTTCTCATCCCGCCCTGAAAGCAAAAACCCCGCTTTCGCGGGGTTTGCTGCGGAGAGGGTGGGATTCGAACCCACGGTACGATTGCTCGCACAACGGTTTTCGAGACCGCCCGATTCAACCGCTCTCGCACCTCTCCGTGTGCTGTCGAAAGATCATGACCGCGACGACGTGGATTTGACATCGGAGTCCTGAAGGGTCAGAATATAATAAAAATAACAAAAACCCATCGTTTTGTCGGTTGAAAAACCGGGCGGACTGTTGAGCCTGGCCTGTCTGTCGGAAGCGATCCTGAACGAAAAAAGCCCCGGTCGATACCGGGGCTTTCTGTTTTCCGGAGCGGGAAACGAGACTCGAACTCGCGACCCCAACCTTGGCAAGGTTGTGCTCTACCAACTGAGCTATTCCCGCATCTGAAAGAGTGGGCTAATTATAGGGATTTTTTTTTTTTCGTGCAACAGGAAAAAAAGCAAAGCCGGATTTTCTTGTTTTTTTATTCCTGTAACCCTTATCGTCACTGTTGTTTCAGTTCGTAACACATACACAAGTCAATCGCCTGCGCGATGCGGGCGCTCACAGGCCGAGGCTCTCGATGATTGTGCCCATATCCTTGTCGCCGCGGCCTGAAAGGTTTACCACAAGGATCGAATCCCTCTGCATGGTTGCCGCTCTCTTCAGCGCGTAATGAACGGCATGGGCCGATTCGAGCGCGCAGATGATTCCTTCGGTTTCGGCCAGCGTCTTCAGGGCGTCGAGCGCTTCGCGGTCAGTAGCCGATGTGTAGCTGACGAGTCCGCATTCCTGCAGATAGCAGTGTTCCGGGCCGACGCCGGGATAATCGAGTCCGGCCGAGATCGAGTGGGCTTCGAGCACCTGGCCGTCTTCGGTCTGCAGCAGCCTTGTCATGGCGCCGTGCAGCACGCCGGGTTCGCCCTTCGTCAGCGATGCCGCGTGCCGTCCCTCGAGACCTTCGCCAGCAGCCTCCACGCCGACCAGTTCCACCTTCGGCACGTCGTCGAGAAACTCGTGGAACATGCCGATGGCGTTGCTGCCTCCGCCGACGCAGGCGGTAATCACCTCGGGCAGTTTTCCGGCCTGTTCCATCACCTGTTCCCGCGTTTCACGGCCGATCACGGCCTGGAAGTCGCGCACGATCATCGGGTATGGGTGCATGCCCACCACGGAACCGATAATGTAGAAGGTTTCTTCAGGGTTGTTCATCCAGTCGCGGATGGCTTCGCTTGTGGCGTCCTTGAGCGTCCTCGATCCCGAAGTCACCGGCCGCACTTCGGCGCCGAGGAGTTTCATGCGCGCGACGTTCGGGGCCTGGCGCCGGATATCCTCCTCTCCCATGTAGACGATGCACTGCATGTCGAACAGCGCGCAAACCGTTGCCGTGGCGACGCCGTGCTGGCCGGCGCCGGTTTCGGCGATAACGCGTCGCTTGCCCATGCGGCGGGCAAGGAGCGCCTGGCCGAGCGCGTTGTTGATCTTGTGCGCGCCGGTGTGGCACAGATCTTCGCGCTTGAGCAGGATCGAAGCGCCTCCGGCCCTTGCGCTGAGCCGTTCGGCATGATAGAGCGGAGTCGGGCGGCCCACATAATCGCGCAGGAGTTTGCCGAGCGTTTTCTGAAAAGCGGGATCCGTTTTCGATTTCCGGTACTCCGATTCGAGATCGGCGGCGTTTCTGATGAGCGTTTCGGGAATGAACTTCCCTCCGAACATACCGAAGTGCCCCCTTTCATCGGGAGCTGAATAAGGCGACGAGGACATGGAGCAGCAGCGAAAATTTACTGAAATGAGTCGGGTGCAAAAGGTCCCGGAAGCATCAAGCGCAGAAAAGGCGACGCTTAGGCAACAATAAAATTAATATATTGAAACTTTTCGAGAGATACCTATGAAAGATACCCTTGTTCATCCGATCCGGAGAGTAGGCCAGTGACTGTCGGCAGGCATGTCATGCTGCTTGCGGCGGTTCTTGCGATGCATTTGCCGTACGGTGCTGCCGCTGCTGCTGAAACCGACGTTGTTTCCGGCAGCCATCTGCCGTCGTCGGCCGGAGCCCGTGAAAGCATCACCGCATTTTCCGCCAGGGATTCCCTCATCTACCATTTCGGTGCGAAATCCATGGAACTGCGGGGCAAAGCGCGAATCGAACGCGATTCCACTACCGTCAGCGCTCCGAAAATAACGGTGGACTTCGGCAGTTCGACCATTCATGCATACGGAAGCGGAGCAGAAGCTCAGGGGAAGGCCGAACCTGCGGTATTCAGCAACCGGGAGGGCAGTTTCAATGCCGACAGGATCACCTATGCCTTCTCCTCGGGCAGCGGCGAAACCACCAACCTCACATCGAGTTCGTCCGGTGTTATTTTCGGCGGACAGCAGGTGAGCCGGCTTGAAAACGGCGAGCTTGTCATCCGCGACGGTACCTTCACCACCTGCGACGACCCTGAACCGCATTACTGGATATCGTCGGACTACATGAAAATCATTCCCGGCAGCAGGATCATCGCAAAGCCCTTCATCATGTACATCCGGCCGGAAATCTTTTCGAAACGGCTGCCGGCCATTCCCATACTGCCCCTTCCGTTCATGGTTTTTCCGCTGCATGAAGGTCGTTCTTCCGGGGTGCTTATTCCCCGCCTGGGCCACGACGGCGACCGGGGCTACTCGTTTTCGGATCTCGGTTACTACTGGGCCATCAGCGATTACACTGACCTGCGCATCGAAGGCGACATCGCATTCAACGGAAGCTGGAGGCTTGCCGAGCGGTTCCGTTACAACAGCCGGTACAACTTCACAGGCATGCTCGAAGGCGAATACGAACGATACTTCAAGGGCGACTCCGGCGACCCGGATTTCGAGGAGTTCAACAGCTGGAGCTTTCGCTTCGAACATCACCAGGATTTCGATCCATCCTCCTCCCTCGACGCGCGGCTTCGGTTCCAGGGCGGAGACCGCAGTTACGATCTCGACGCCATCGACAGCGGAACGGTCGTCAACGAGCAGGCCGAATCCTACGCATCATACGCAAAGACTTTCGATGACGAGAACAGCATAGCCCTTATCAGTTATCAGCGAACCGACGACCTGAGAAGCAGCGATGAAAGTCAGCTCGCTGTCGCCGCTTTCCACCAGAACCGCTTCTATCCGTTCCGTTCCGGCAGACTCGGCAGCCTTGACGACTGGCGGGACCGGCTCTCCATAACCTCGGGAGGTTCGCTTCGGGCGCTCTACTCTTCCAGTGCCGGCAGCGAGTTATGGGATTATCGTGCCGACGGAGCTATTGAAGCGGGTTATTTCAAGGAATATTCCCCGGGCAGCAAGGCGCTTTTCACCCAGGGCATCACCCTTCAGGGCAGGTTCCTCGAGGACGAAACCTATGGCGACGACCGCTACGGCATGAGGCTGCAGCTGCCCTTCCGCGTGCAATCGACGCTCTTCAGCCATTTCAACGTCAACGCCGGCATCTCTTTCAGCCGCTACCTTGTCGGAAACGACATCCTCAGATACTACGACGGCTCGAACGTCGTTACCGACGAGCGAACCGGCACCGAAGGATTTTCGACCTGGCATATCGGCGCCGAAGTATCCACGCGGCTCTATGCGGCAATGGAAACGCCTTTTCTTGAAAGGCTCACCGGCCTCAAAGCCCTGCGCCATACGCTCATTCCTGCCCTGTCCTGGACCTGGAACCCCGATTTTACCGGTACCGCTTTCGATTATTACTCCACCGTGTTCAACGGAAGCGGCTACGATCGGTACAACCGCTTCGAACATTCGGTCTACGCCGATATACCCGAAGGACAGAATACCGTCGGACTGACCCTGAAAAACCTCTTTCACGGCAGACTGAGCTCTCCGGAGGGCATCGGCGATCGTACCCTGCACCTCTTCACGCTCTCCGCCTCGACCGCCTATAACTTCTCCGCCGGAGAATGCCCCTGGAACCCTCTGCTGGTGACGGCGTCGAGCAGCGCGCTCTTTCCGAATTTTCTCATGAGCGCCGGCGCGCTCTATGACTTTTACGACTACGATCCTCTGACGGGCGACCGGGTGGACCGATTTGCGGCTGAAGACGGAGGGGGATTGCTTCGGTTCGTGAAAGGGTATTTCAACATGAGCATGAACCTCGAAGGCCGCAGCCGCAACGGCCTTTCGGGGCGTCCCGAGGCGATGCGCGCCGAACAGGCCATATTCCGCGAACGGTTCGATGCCGGCGACTTCAGCGATATCGACTTTGCCCTTCCATGGCGTCTGCGCATGTCGCTCTACCTGCTCTCCGACAGAACCGATCCCCTCAAAGAGGCCGAAACGACCACGCTGCTCAACATGTCGGCAAAAGTCGCCCTGTCGAAAAACTGGCAGGTCGGCATCAATACCGGCTACGATATCCAGCGAAACGAGTTCGTTTTTCCGATGCTCCAGCTCTACCGCGACCTGCACTGCTGGCAGATGGGTTTCCAGTGGGTGCCCTCCGGCGAGTTCAACAGCTACTACTTCCAGATTGGCCTGAAAGCGCCTCAACTCGACGACATCCGGTTCAGGACCGGCGGCAGGACGAGAGGCTACACCGATTAGTTTTCGAGGGAATCAAGAATGCTTCCGAGCCGTTCGTTGAAAGCCTCGGAGGCATCGTGGTGGATGCAATGCGCAGCTTTTGGAATGATGAACGCCCCCGCCTGCGGCAGCAGCTGCTGGAACTCGGGAATGATTCTGTGCGGAGGAAGCGCGCTGTCCTCCGCTCCCCAGACAAGGAAAGCCTGACCTTCATAGCGGCAGGGTTTCGTAAGGTGATCGAGCGTGAAATCCTGCGGACGCCGCGAAGGAGAGAGATACGACCAGACGGCCCCTTTATCCTGCAGAGGTCTGGCGAACTGGTTGATCAGCTTCAGATCCACCTTGTTCTGATTGTAGTAAGTCGGAACCAGACTCTGGCTGACGCCGACCGGATTTGCGAAAGCCGTAAAAAGCACCTCCCCGATCATCGGCGAACCGACAAGCCCGAAAAAAACCTTTGCCATGCCGTCCATGCTGTCGCCATATAATCCCGACGGGTTTGCAAGCACCAGCGCGCGAACCTTTTCGGGACGGAGGTGAGCGTAATAAATGCTGCCCGCGCCGCCCATCGAATGGCCAACAAGAATCACGTCGTCGAGCTTTTTCAGATGCAGGAACGCTTCGATCTGCGCGGCAAAAAGCTCCAGGCTGTAACGGACGTTGGGTTTCTGCGATTTGCCGAATCCGATGAGGTCCATGGCATAGATTCTGCGGCTTCCTGCGAACCGGGGAATATTCTCCTTCCAGTGTTCGATCATCGCCCCGTATCCATGGAGGAACAGAAGCGGCGGTTTATCGTTCTGTTCGTTGCAGCCATACTCATGGTACCGGATTTTCGCTTCGTGTTCGGCAGAAAGCTGCCAGAGGAAATACTGATCTTTCACTGATGAGTGGGTCATGATCGGAAGCCGTATAGTATGTTAAGCCATAAGCGATCGGGCCGTTGCCATGCTGCTCGTCGACAGGCAACGAAGATGCCTTTCTGAAAAGAATGCATAAAAATATACGATGCGTAAAACTAATTGCAATCCGCAGTGTTTTATTACCAGTTGGTTAGTATGCGCACTTTAAGAATTATTGTACTTTATTATGCTTCAGGTTTCAAGAAAATTCGAATACGGACTGCATGCGGTCACCTATCTTGCTACAAAAGGATCGGGTCGGGTAGTAACCGTAAAGGAGATGGCGGACCTCATAGGTTTTTCCCCGGAGTTTCTTTCGAAAGCGATGCAATGCCTGAAAAAAGCCGGAATCGTCGCCTCGGTGCAGGGAGTGAAGGGCGGATACCGTCTGGGGATGCCGCCGGAGGAAATTACCGTAGCCCGGATAGGCGTGGCCATCGAAGGCAATCCGCACCTCACCCGATGCGTTATAAAACCCGATAGCTGCGAAATTGCCGGGCATTGCAACTATCGCGGTTATATGCGCAATCTTCAGAACCGCATTCAGGATCTCATGGCATCGACCACCATCGCCGATCTGATCCGGGAGTATGAACCATCAATACCGGTTTCGCAATAAAGCTCATGGCGACTCCGGTTCTCTCCGTTATTTACGTAAGGAGAGTCGTATATTCCCATTGTTCGAGTCAATGAAACCGCCAATACCATCATGTCTGTTTCCGTGTCGCCGGATGTTCATTCCGGCGCTGCCGCGCTTCCCGATATCGTTCTCAGGGGTATACGCACCCATAATCTGAAAAATATCACCGTCGCAATTCCGAGGAACCGCTTTGTTGTCCTGACCGGCGTCAGCGGTTCCGGCAAGTCGAGTCTCGCCTTCGATACACTCTATGCCGAAGGGCATCGCCGGTATGTGGAGTCCCTCTCCGCCTATGTCCGCCAGTTTCTCGAACGGATGCCGCGCCCCGAAATCGAAATCGTCGAAGGCATCGCTCCTGCCATCGCCATCGAGCAGAAAACCATCCCGAAAAACCCCAGGTCGACGGTCGGCACCGTTTCGGAAATCTACGACTACCTTCGACTGCTCTATGCCCGCATCGGAAAAATCTACTCCCGCGACACCTCTGAACTGGTGCTCCGTCATACACCCGAAGATCTCAGCTGCCAGGCACGTTTTTTCGACGAAGGGACAAGGTTCCATGTGGGATTTCCTTTTCCCTGTCACAAGGACGCAGCCCTGCACGAATGTTCCGCAAAGGAAGAGATCGCCAGTCTTCTGAAAAAAGGTTTTTTCAGGATCGTTGAAGGTGACAGCGTGCTCGATCTCAACGAGGAGAAAGCCTGCCGTCATATCGGCGCAATGAGCCGCGACGAACTTTCCGGACTGCTTGTGCTTGTCGACCGATTCGTCGCCCGTCAGGACGATAAAACCTGCAGCCGCATCGAACAGGCCGCCGAAACCGCGTTCGGCGAATCCGGTGGTTATGCCGTGCTCAAAGTCGTCGGAGGCAGAACCTATCAGTTCAGCGACCGGCTGGAGCTGAACGGCATCGAGTATCAGGAACCCTCGCCGCAGCTCTTCGCTTTCAACTCTCCGATAGGCGCCTGCACCATGTGCCAGGGATTCGGGCGCATCGCCGGCATTGACGAGGACGCCGTCGTCCCCGACAAATCCCTCAGCATTGCCGAAGGAGCCATAGTCTGCTGGAACTCCGAGAAATACCGCTGGAACTGGAAGCGGCTCATGAAGGTGGCCGGAAAAGTCGGCATTCCGGTCGACGAACCCTACGAAAAGCTTTCCCATCTCCACAAGGAGATGATCTGGAAAGGTATAGCCGGACAGGAGGAGAGCTACGATGGCATCTGGCCGTTCTTTGCGGAAATCGAAAAGGACGCCGGCTACAAGATGCACTACCGTGTATTCCTGAGCCGCTATCGCGGCTACGCAACCTGCCCGGAGTGCGAGGGGAGCCGTCTGAATGCGGATGCCCGGCTGGTAAGGATTTCCGGCCGCAATATCGGCGAAGTGACTCGTATGAACATCGGCGAGGCCTATGAATTCTTCACCTCGCTCGATATTTCCACCTTCGACCGCAAGGTCGCCGAAACCGTGCTCGAGGAGATCCTCAAACGGCTCACCTATCTGCTCGAAGTAGGCCTGAACTATCTTTCGCTCGACCGTCTCACCCATACGCTCAGCGGCGGCGAGTTCCAGCGCATCAACCTCTCCACCTCCATCGGTTCTCCGCTTGTCGGCGCGATATACATTCTCGACGAACCGAGCATTGGCCTTCACCAGAGTGATTCGGCAAGGCTTGTCCGGCTGCTCAGGAAACTCCGTGATCTCGGAAACACCGTAGTTGTCGTAGAGCACGACCGGGAGATCATCGAAGCCGCCGACGCGGTCATCGACCTCGGGCCAGGGGCAGGAAGGTTCGGCGGAGAGGTGGTATTCCAGGGCCCCATTGAAGATTTGACGGCTTCTGGCGCCTCGCTGACCGCCGACTATCTGACAGGAAGAAAAACCATACCCGTACCCGCCCGGCGCAGGGAACCCGATTTTTCGAAAGCCATCGAAATACGGGGCGCGATGCAGAACAACCTGAAAAACATCGACGTACGCTTTCCTCTCGGCGTCATGACGTGCGTAACCGGCGTGAGCGGTTCCGGAAAATCGACCCTCGTCAACGACATTCTTAAAAACGCCATTCTGCGAGAAAAGGAAGGAGGCATCGACAAGGTCGGCACCCACCGCTCCATAGCCGGAGCCGGGCTTATCGACCGTGTGGAACATGTCGACCAGTCTCCCATAGGGAGATCGAGCCGCAGCAATCCGGCGACTTATATGAAGATTTTCGACGACATCCGGGCCCTTTTCGCCCAGACCAGGGATGCGAAGGCTCGCGGGTGGAAAGCGGGATACTTCTCCTTCAACATTCCCGGTGGACGTTGCGAAAGCTGCGCGGGAGAGGGGAGCGTGAAAATCGAGATGCAGTTTCTCGCCGATATCGAAGCGGTCTGCGAAGAGTGCAACGGACTCCGCTACAAACCCGAAACCCTTGCAATCAGATACAACGGTCTTTCCATCGCCGAAGTGCTCGATCTCACCGTCAGCGAAGCGATCGGGTTTTTCGGCGCCGAAAAGGCCGTCGCCCGCAAACTGCAGGTGCTCGACGAAGTCGGGCTTGGCTATATCCGTCTCGGTCAGTCATCCAGCACGCTCTCCGGCGGCGAAGCACAGAGGCTCAAACTTGCAGGCTTCATCGCCCGCGCCGATGTCGAACATACGCTGTTTCTTTTCGACGAACCCACGACGGGGCTGCATTTCGACGATATCGGCAAACTGATCCGCTGTTTCGAAAAACTGCTCGATCAGCGCAACACCCTGGTCATCATCGAACATAACCCCGACGTGATCAAGCAGGCCGACTGGGTTATCGATCTCGGTCCCGGCGCAGGCAACAAAGGTGGAGAACTGGTAGCCGAAGGCACTCCCGAAACGATTTCCGGCGTTCCGGCATCGCTGACCGGCCGTCATCTGAAAGACTATCTCGCCGTCCAGGGCTGAGCCCTTCCGAGCTTCAGGCGATGGGGTCGTCCTCGAGCGCTCCGCCGTGAAGCCGTATATGGGGATAGTGCGATCCGGAGGTTCTCTCCACCCATACGTTGCGGCCCTCCTTGCGGGCGGTTTCGTTCGCTCCCGCCGAAACCCGGTTTCCCGCGAGCGCAACGATCTCCGCAAGTATCGCGGCATGCCGCCGGTCATCGGAAGTTGCCGTGTCGTCGCGCATTTTCGAACGCAGGCTGGCGAGTTTTTCAACGGCAACCTTGCCTATCATATGATAATAATGCTTGTTGTCTTTAGGATCCATAAGATTCGTATGTAAAAAAGCGTCGCTGCTTTGGGGCGGTTTGGCAGGATGTTCTCCGCTTCGCAATTGCTGTTTCCACTTTCATGGTAGCAAAACTGTTTGGAGAGGAAAAATTTTTTTTTATACTTAAGTGTTCTTTTAGCACTCAGCGCAGTCGAGTGCTAAAAGATGGATGCCAATATTTTGCTGTCACAGCAGTAATCGATCTCTTAACGTAAAACCAGGATAAGACAATGAACCTGAAACCCTTAGCTGATCGGGTCATCGTGAAGCCGGCTCCGGCGGAAGAAAAAACCAAAGGCGGCCTTTTCATTCCCGATACCGGTAAAGAAAAACCGCAGTATGGCGAAGTTGTTGCCGTCGGCCCCGGCAAAGTTGCCGACAACGGCCAGGTGCTCGACATGCAGGTCGCCGTCGGTCAGAAAGTGCTCTATGGCAAATACTCCGGCACCGAAGTCAATGTCGAAGGCGAGGACTACCTGATCATGCGCGAGTCCGACATCTTTGCCATTCTCGGCTGATCCTGACAGGTAACAAACATTTATCAACCAATTCCAGAAGGAAAGCTTTACCATGACCGCTAAAGATATTCTCTTTGATTCCGACGCCCGGGCGAAGCTCAAAATCGGCGTAGACAAACTGGCCAATGCCGTCAAAGTAACCCTCGGCCCAGCCGGACGCAACGTGCTGATCGACAAAAAATTCGGTGCTCCAACCTCCACCAAGGACGGCGTGACCGTCGCCAAGGAGATCGAGCTGTCCGATGCAGTCGAGAACATGGGCGCCCAGATGGTTCGCGAAGTCGCTTCGAAAACCAGCGACGTTGCCGGTGACGGAACCACCACCGCAACCGTGCTCGCACAGGCAATCTACCGCGAAGGTCTTAAAAACGTCGCCGCAGGCGCACGTCCGATCGATCTGAAACGCGGTATCGACCGCGCCGTCAAAGAGGTCGTCGCAGAGCTCCGCTCCATCAGCCGCAGCATCTCCGGCAAAAAAGAGATCGCCCAGGTCGGCACCATCTCTGCCAACAACGATCCCGAAATCGGCGAACTGATTGCAGAAGCAATGGACAAGGTCGGCAAGGACGGCGTCATCACCGTCGAGGAAGCAAAAGGCATGGACACCGAGCTGAAGGTTGTCGAGGGCATGCAGTTCGACCGCGGCTACCTCTCTCCATACTTCGTCACCAATCCGGAGACCATGGAAGCCGAGCTCGAAGATCCGCTGATTCTCATCCACGACAAGAAAATCGGCAACATGAAGGAACTGCTCCCGATCCTCGAGAAATCGGCACAGTCCGGCCGTCCGCTGCTCATCATCGCTGAAGACATCGAAGGCGAAGCGCTCGCCACTCTCGTGGTCAACAAACTCCGCGGTACCCTGAAAGTCTGCGCAGTAAAGGCACCGGGCTTCGGCGACCGCCGCAAGGCAATGCTCGAAGATATCGCCATCCTGACCGGCGGTACCGTCATCTCCGAAGAGAAAGGCTACAAGCTTGAAAACGCCACGCTCGCCTACCTCGGTCAGGCCGGCCGCGTCAACATCGACAAGGACAACACCACCGTCGTCGAAGGCAAAGGCGCCCAGGAAGACATCAAGGCCCGCATCAACGAAATCAAAGGCCAGATCGAAAAATCCACCTCCGACTACGATACCGAAAAGCTGCAGGAACGCCTTGCCAAGCTTTCCGGAGGCGTCGCCGTGCTTAACATCGGCGCATCGACCGAAGTCGAAATGAAAGAAAAGAAAGCCCGCGTCGAAGATGCACTGCACGCAACCCGCGCAGCAGTCCAGGAAGGCATCGTGGTCGGCGGCGGCGTAGCCCTTATCCGTGCGATCAAGGGGCTTGCCAATGCGGTTGCAGACAACGAAGACCAGAAAACCGGTATCGACATCATCCGCCGTGCGCTCGAAGAGCCGCTCCGCCAGATCGTTGCCAACACCGGCACCACCGACGGCGCTGTCGTGCTTGAGAAAGTCAAGGAAGGCGAAGGCGACTTCGGGTTCAACGCAAGAACCGAAGAGTACGAAAACCTCGTCGAAGCAGGTGTGGTTGATCCCACCAAGGTCACCAGAAGCGCGCTCGAGAACGCCGCATCCGTCGCAGGCATCCTGCTGACCACCGAAGCAGCCATTACCGACATCAAGGAAGACAAGCCCGACATGCCGGCAATGCCTCCCGGCGGCATGGGCGGTATGGGCGGCATGTACTGATCCCCGCGATCGGCACATAACCCTTCAAAGCCATCCCGGAGACAATCCGGGATGGCTTTTTTTCTTTACTGCGGCGCGCAATGAAAACCAAAGAATTCCATACCTTACAGAAATATTTCCGAACGGAATCCGCAGTAACAATGAAAGTCGTACTCCTCGTCAGCGGAGGCATGGACAGTCTCGTGACCACGGCCATAACTGCCGCAGCAGGACTCGATCTTGCCGCCATGCATGTCAACTACGGACAACGGACATGGCAGCGTGAACTCGAATGCTTTCGCCTCATCTGCAGCCACTACGGCATTGCCGAACGCCTTGAAATCGATGCAGGCTATCTTGCCGCAATAGGCGGTTCATCGCTGACCGACCTCGCCATGCCCGTAGGGGGTGCCGATCTGCAGGGCAGCTCTATTCCCACGAGCTACGTGCCGTTCCGCAATGCGGGGTTTCTTTCCATGGCCGTAAGCTGGGCGGAGGTCATCGGAGCCGAACGCATCTGCATCGGAGCGGTCGAAGAAGATTCGTCGGGCTATCCTGACTGCCGGCAGGTCTTCTACGATGCCTTCAACAAGGTCGTCGAGCTTGGCACCCGGCCCGAAACCCGCATTCTCATCCAGACGCCGCTGATCGCCATGCAGAAGAGCGAAATCGTTCTCAAAGGCATGGAACTTGACGCCCCGTTCGAATACAGCTGGTCGTGCTACAAAAGCGAAGGAAAAGCCTGCGGCCTCTGCGACAGCTGCGCTCGCCGACTCCGCGCCTTCGAACTCACCGGCCTCCGCGACCCGATTGACTATGAAGAAAGGCCGAAGTATATTTAGGAGTCAGGAGGTATGAGTCAGGAGACAGGAGACGGTTTTTTTTGTCTGCTGAGTCTATCTTGTTTACTGATACAATAAATTCTTTCATTAACCGGAAAACAATGAAACCAGTCAAAGCGATGTCCCCTGGCAGTTCTGCCCTCGATGAGCGACTGAAACTGTCGTTCGGTCTGATGATCCTGATATGGGTCACCGGGTTTGTCGGGCATTTCACCCCTTTTCAGGAATGGCCGGCACTTTTTCTTTATGTTGCCGGTGCCATCGCGCTGGTGCTCTACAGAGGAAAAACCCGCAACGAATGGAAAGACATGTACCTTGCCGGCGGCGATCTCCGAAAATCGCTCTTCTGGGGAGGTCTGGCCGGCGTCCTGCTTTTCACTATGGACATCGTGAACACCGTGATGTACTACAGGAACGGGGGAGCGCCGATGGGCGAGATGCTCAACATTCTCGTTAACCGTTACATGCTGTTTCTCTTTCCCGTGCTGGTTCTGGCCGAGGAGTTCCTCTGGCGGGGCATCATGTTCTCGGCCATGATCGAAAAAGGATTCAACCGCCATCTGACGGTCTTTCTGACGGCCATATTCTACGTCGTCAACCATTTCGCAGTCGCTCCGGTAGGCTTTTGGGAGCGGGGGCTGATGGCCATGATGGCCTTTCCCATCGGGATCCTTGGCGGGTATCTGGTGCTCAGGACCCGCAACGTATGGGGCAGCGTGCTGGTGCACATGATCACCATGATCACCATGATCCTCGATATATACGTCATTCCGCAACTGATTTTCTGACCGTTCATATCATTGCCATGCAAGAAAATCGTATTACCTCGCTGCTCAGGCAGGACAAGAAACTCCTGCTTGCCTACTATATGCCTGAATTTCCCGTTCCCGGCGCGACGCTGCCGGTACTCGAAGCGCTCCAGGAGAACGGGGCTGATATCATCGAACTCGGCATTCCATTCTCCGATCCCGTAGGTGACGGCCCGGTCATCCAGGATGCCGCACAGGTCGCCATCCGCAACGGCGTGACCCTCAGAAACCTGCTCGAGCTTGTCCGCAAAGCCCGAGCCGGCGAAGGGTGCAGTCCGGTAACGGCCCCGATTCTGCTCATGGGTTACTGCAACCCCCTTATCGCATACGGCGGCGACTGTTTTCTGGCCGATGCCGTAGAAGCCGGCGTCGACGGCCTGCTCCTGCCCGATCTGCCTCCCGAAGAAGCGGGAGATTTTCTCGAAAGAGCCAGAAGTTTCGGTCTTACCGTGGTTTTTCTCATCTCGCCTGTTACGCCGCCTGAACGCATCGAGCTCATCGATTCGCTTTCGACCGATTTTTCCTACTGCATTGCCGTCAACGCAACCACCGGCACGGCAAAACTTGAGGGAGCCGATGCCGATGCCGCAGTTGCCGAATATCTCCAGCGGGTCAGGCGTCACGCCCGGAAGAAATTCGTCGTCGGCTTCGGCATCAGGGACAGGGCGAAGGTCGAACGGATGTGGCAGTTCGCAGACGGGGCCGTAGTGGGCACCGCCCTCTTGCAGAGCCTTGCCGGAGCTTCAAGCCCGGCCGAGGCAGCCCTTCTTGCCGCCGGGTTCTGGCGCGCCCTCCGCTGACTGTTTTTTTATGAGCGCCGCCGACTCTATTGTCTGTCCGCCGGTTGATGTCATCATTCCCCATTACCGGGCGATCGACCAGCTGGAGCGATGCCTGCAATCGCTTCGGCGCACCTCTTACCCTTCGATGACCATTATCGTCGTCGACAACGGCGGCGGTGATCCCGCACTGCGGCAGCTCATATCACGATATCCCGGCGCGCGCCTTCTTTCCCTTTCAGAAAACAGGGGATACAGCGGCGGCTGCAATGCGGGATTCAGGGCATCGACGGCCGACTTCGTTGTGTTCATGAACGACGACACCCAGCACGATTCCCGGTGGCTCGCAGAGTTGGTAACGGCAGCGGAACGCGATCCCCGCGTCGCGGCTCTGCAACCTAAAATTCTCTCTCTGCAGGCGTATGAAAAGGGCAGAAAGGTCTTCGATTATGCCGGTGGGGCCGGAGGCATGCTCGACCGGCTCGGTTACCCCTGGTGCTATGGAAGAAGCTTTTTCGGCGTCGAAGAGGACAGGGGGCAGTACGATACCCCTCGGAACATCTTCTGGGCTTCCGGTGCAGCCATGCTGGTTCGCCGCACCAGCTTCGAGGAGGTTGGCGGTTTCGACGACTCGTTTTTCATGCACATGGAAGAGATCGATCTCTGCTGGCGGCTGCTTCTTGCGGGCTACCGGATCCGTTCGGTTCCTTCATCGGTCGTCTGGCATGAAGGTGGCGCTTCGCTGGCCTGCGGCGCCCCGGAAAAAATCTACTGCAACCATCGCAACAATCTCGCCATGCTGGCGAGGAATCTCGGCATCGCGTCGCTCGTTCCCGTTCTTTCAGTACGGCTGTTGCTCGAGCCTGCCGCAGCGTTCTTTTATCTGATGAAGGGCCGGAACGGTCCGGCCGGTTTTGCCGCAGTCTTCAGAGCGCTGCGGGATTTTTTCATCGGGCTTCCCCGAACGATCCGGAGCCGGAGTCAGACGCAGGGATTGCGTAAACTGCCGGATGGCGCTATCTTCAGAAACCAGCCTTTAAGCCTCTTTTTTGCCCGGCCCAACGCGCCGTGACCGGGGAGGCGCCAGATGCCCCCTGCGGACCATATCCTCAACCCCTTCAAGAATGCTTTCCATCACCGGCATGAAGCTCATGCCGAGCTCCTGCTTGATTTTGCTGCATCCGTAACGTAACGATCTGCCGATATGGGTACGGATATAGGTGCCGGTATCGCGCGGCTGCGTATACGAAAGCGCCATCATCAGCGCCGTTCCGAAACGCCCCGTCAGATCTGTTTTCGGCAGGGGGTAGTTCCCGTAACCGGAGTAAGAGAGCTGTTCGACAAGGGTGCGCATGTCAAGCAGGCCGGCCGAACAGAGATACCGGCCCGATGCTCCACTGGTTTCCATCGCAAGAATGTGCGCCCTGGCCGTATCCCTGACGTCGACGAAACCCCAGTTCAGGTCCATGATGCCGGGATAGACCCCGATCATGATATCGCGGATCATAGCGTTCGTCGTATTTATATCCGGACCGAGAGCGGGGCCGGTAACCATCGAAGGGTTGATGGAAACAAGGTCGAACCCGGGTTTCTGTCGGGAAACGAACTCCCATGCCGATTTTTCGGCCACGGTTTTCGAATAGTGGTAGGGATGCCGATGCAGCGAAGAACGGGTATTCCAGTCCCGTTCGGTAAACACTTTCGTACTGTCGGGTTCGTCGGTAACCGCCGCTACCGAAGAGGTCAGAACGACCCTTTTCACCCCCCCCGCGCTCCGGGCTGCTTCCATGACGCCCATTGTGCCCTGCAGCGCAGGCTCGACAAGATCTTTTGCGGGATCCTTCACATTGATCACATAGGGACTCGCCGTATGGATGACATATTCGCACTCCCGGAAAGCCGGCAGGAACGACTCCTTTCTGAGCAGGTCGGCCTCCACAAGTTCAAGACGCTCTTCCGCTCCAGGAAGCTGCAGAAGAAACGGGTAATGTTCCCGGCTTTTTCTCGTCGTCCCTCTCACGCGGTATCCGTCGGCCAGAAGCCCGGCGACGATATGGGATGCTATGAAACCGGACGCTCCGGTAACGCAGACTGGTTTTTCGGTAATCATGGAACTTGCTCTCTGATGCTGATGAGCGGATATTCTCAGGTTCGTGACAACGTTTCGGCTCTTCGCTTGTGGGCTTTCAGTATTCCGGGAAGATCCTGCCGCTGCACGAAACTTACAAGAACCGCCGGTGCGAAAAAAGCAGGTTTGATTTCGGCTTCGTACAAAAGGATCGTGCCGTTACGTTCAGGCAGTTCCTCAATAGCCCATGTTCCCCGGTAGGTTTCGAAATCGCCACTGACCTGTTCGAACCGGATGCGCCTGAGGTATTCTTCCTCTACCCGTAGCCTGAAAGTAACGGTTTTTTCAAAAAAAAATATTCCGGTTTTTCCTGTCTGATCGAGCAGGACGGTTGTGCCGTGACGTTCCGCCGCCCTGCTGGAGACGACTTTCGGCAGAGTGGCGCTCAGATTGTCGTAATCGGTCAGTGCCGCCCAGACAGCTTCGGGAGGCGCGTCAATAAAGATTTTCGCGGAAACGCCGGTGGTGTCGTCAGGAAGGAATTCCAGATCGATAACCGTCTCCCCGCGGAGCAATCGGGACAGCATTGCCGGTTCGAGTGCCTTGTTTTTTGTTCCCATGGCTCACTTGGTGAATTATTGCGCAGAAAGTTCTCCGGCAATCGCAATGAGCGTTTGAATGCAGGACTCACATCGGTTGGCCTGCCGGTATTCTTCGCTCATTTTCGGAAAGATACGCTTTCCTCCGGTGATGACCGGAAAAACTCTCCATTTTAAGCCCGCAAGGGGGCATTTACGATATAATCGCTTATTTTTCATCAAAACCGGGAGGGAACGCTCATAAACCGCGACGAACAAGCAACGACAGAAACAACGACCAGCCATGAAACACCTTCTGACCATTATGCTGCTCTCATCGCTCCTGTTTACCGTCTCGGGCTGCAGGAGCGCTCTCGAACCTGACGCCCGTGCCACGGTTCGAGGCAATCCGGCTGAAATAACGCTTGCAGGTTAAGGATTTATTTTATAGGTCTTGAAAGGGACGCATCGAGCTTCCGGATATCTGTATAACATCATTGATACTGACATTTATGCTGCTTTTTCTGCTTTCTATTGTTTTTGGGCTTGCGCTGCTTGTCTGGAGCGCCGGGCGCTTTGTTGACGGTTCCGCCGCCGCCGCCAGCCATTTCAATGTGCCGCCGCTGCTCATCGGCATGGTGATTGTCGGGTTCGGAACTTCCGCTCCTGAAATGACGGTTTCTGCCATCTCCTCCCTGCAGGGCAAACCCGACATTGCGCTCGGCAACGTCTTCGGATCGAACATCACCAACATTGCGCTCATTCTCGGCCTGACGGCCATGCTCAGCCCGATTGCCGTGCAATCCGGCGTGCTGCGCAAGGAACTTCCCGTTCTGACCCTCATGACGGCCATTGCGGCATTCCTCATGTACGACGGTATGCTCGGCAGGACGGATGCCCTCATTCTGCTGCTGCTTTTCGCTCTGCTGATGGGCTGGTCGGTGTGGGAAGGCATCCGGAAACCGGGCGACGAGTTCGGCGCCGAAATGGAAGAGGAGCTTCAGCAGCACAAAATGCCGCTCGGCAAGGCGCTCATGCTTGTTGCCGCAGGCCTGCTGCTGCTGCTGGTCAGTTCGCGCATGCTGGTCTGGGGAGCGGTCGGCGTCGCCGAAGCGCTCGGCGTCAGCGATATCGTCATCGGCCTGACCGTCGTCGCCGTCGGCACCTCGCTGCCCGAACTCGCCTCGTCGCTTGTTGCCGCCCGCAAGGGCGAGCACGATATCGCGCTCGGCAACATACTCGGATCGAACCTTTTCAACATCCTTGCCGTTGCAGGTGTTGCAGGAGCAATCTATCCGGCGGCTATCGACCAGGCAGTGTTTTCGCGCGACATCGTCATCATGCTCCTGCTGACCCTTTCACTGTTCGTCATCGGCTACGGTTTTCGCGGAGAGGGTACTGGCAGGATCAACCGGATCGAAGGCACACTCCTGCTCTGTTCCTATATCGCCTATACCGCCTGGCTTGTGTTCACCAGCTTCGCCTGACGGAACCCTGTTTGTCAGTCAGCAGACCGGAAAACATCCGCGGGCGAGCTGTCCGACAAAGGCTTCCATATCGTTCAGTTCGCTTTCGATGATCGCCGATGCGGCCCGCCCGATCGGCGCGAAAGCCCTGCCTGGTTCAGGCCTGATCCGGGCAGATGCCACAAATGGTCGGTCGATGGGGCTGCCGATACGGCTGCAATAAAAAACCGTCACCTCCTTCACCCCCGCCACTTCGGAATAAATGCGCTCCGCAGTTTTCCGCGCAAGCACATTATAGATTTTTCCTACGTGGCTCACGGGATTCTTGCCCGCCGCGGCTTCGAGGCTTGAGGGTCTTCCGAAAGCGATCAGGCCGTTGACCCTGTTGCCGCGTCCCACCTCGCCGCCGTCAGCTCCTTCCGCCGACGTGCCCAGCACCGTCAGGTAGATGCCGCCTTCGCCCCGCTCGGGATCGTCAAGCGTATTGATTCTCAGATCTATGGCCTCGAAAGCATGGGCGCAGTTTCGAAGCCGGTCTCCGAGATTCGCCTCTACGGCCTGTTTTTTTCTGAAGTAATCTGCGGCATCGGAGATAAACCTGTCGACGAACGCCATCGCGACAGTCAGGTCGAGGTTTCGCCCGTTTCGGAACCCCATGATCTTGATATCCTCTCCCGTTTCGGGAAAGAGCCGCTTGAAGTCGGGGGAGTTCAGGTACCGTTCGGTCTCCAGCACGATCCGCTCTGTATCGCTCATCGGGGCATAGCCCACGCCGGCCGATGTATCGTTGGCTCCGGGCACCGGGCGGGCGAACAGGTCGGAGAGTTCTGCCGAACCCGGTCTGATTTCATGCTGGAACACCACATGCCGCTCAGGATCGACAAAACGCAGATTGTTTCGGATCCATGTTTTTGCCGCCCTTTCGACAATATCGTAAACCGGCAGGGGAGAGCCGTTCCAGCTCAGGGTCGCCCTGTCGCCAGTTATGATGCGCATCGGCTCGATAACCTCGCCTCCTCCCGGTTTCGGAGAAGTCGTGCCTGCCACAAGGAGTCCCTTATCGAGGTTGTGATGCAGCACGCGGCCGCACCGTTCGATATAGGCAGCAGAAAGCGCAAGGCCTGCCTCCTCCATGACGGAGTCGCAGATGGTGTCGGGGTGCCCCGTTCCCTTGCGCTCCACCAGCTCGGTCTGCAGTTCCGCAGCCGAAGGGCACAGTGACTTTTCGATGGTGATATGCATCATGCCGGAACCTCCTTTACTGACCGAAACCGCCGCAGGAACCTATTTCGTTCAGGCCGGTTTCCGTTCGTCGAGGGCTCTTCCTCCTTTTATTGGTATATTGTCTCCAAAAAAACGCACTACCCATGAAAATCGGTATATCCTGTCATCATACCTACGGAGGCAGCGGGGCCATTGCGGCAGAACTGGGCAAGGCGCTTGCGTCGCGGGGCCATATCGTGCATTTCTTCAGCCAGGCGGCACCCTTCAGGCTGGGAGCCTTTTCCGGAAACATTTTCTGCCACGAGGTCGAAGTGATGCACTACCCGCTCTTCGATTGTCCTTTCTACTCCCTTGCCCTCGCATCGAAAATCACCGAAGTCGCCTGGTACGAGCGTCTCGATGTGGTGCACGCCCACTACGCCATTCCTCATGCGCTCAGCGCCATGCTCGCAAGGCAGATGCTCGAGGATAAATGCTCCGAAAGACGGTGTTTCCGCATAGCCACCACGCTCCACGGCACAGATATCACCGTTGTCGGCGCAGATCGGGGCATGCAGGACGTCGTGCGGCTGGCCATCAACAAGTCGGACGGCGTAACGGCCGTTTCGGGCTATCTCCGCGACGAAACCCGCAGGATGTTCAGTCCGAAAAAAGATATTTCGGTCATTCCGAATTTTGTCGATACCTCGATTTTTTTCCGCAAGCCCGATCCGGCGCTCCGCAGCAATCTCGGCCTCGGCGGCGGGAAAATCGTCATTCACATATCGAATTTCAGACCGGTAAAATGCATCGGCGATATCGTGCAGGTCTTTCATGCGCTCACCACACAGACCGACGTCACCATGCTTTTCGTCGGCGACGGTCCCGAGCGAAGCGGCGCGGAAATCCGCGTGCGCGAACTCGGCATTGCCGATCGGGTTCGATTTCTCGGCAAGATCGACGACATCGTTCCGCTGCTCTCCATCGCCGACCTCATGCTCATGCCGAGCAATGCCGAATCGTTCGGCCTTGCAGCCCTCGAAGCGATGGCCTGCGGCGTGCCCGTCGTCGCTACAGATGCGGGAGGGTTTCCCGAGTTCATCAGGCACGGCGTACACGGCTATCTGCTTCCGCCCGGAGACATTGCGGCAATGACAGAAAAGGCCCTTCTGCTCCTTACCGACGAACTTCTGCACAACCGCTTCGCCGAGGCATCCGTGCAGCAGGCCGGAGGGTTCGAAACCGCCCGACTTGTCGAGCAGTACGAAGCCTTCTATTCGGGTCTGCTTGAAGGCTGAAGGGTTGAAGAGAGAAGGAAAGTGAGGAACAGGGCTGGCATAAGGGGCTGATTAGCCGATAGGGAGCCACGCTATCGTGATGAGGCCGGAGGCTGTCTGACAAGCCGGGAATACCGGTCCTGTCAGACACTCACGTTTTTCGATCAGTAGCGTTTTGTCGAGAGCAGCACGCTGCGGTATTTTTCAAGATTTTCCAGCACCTCTCCGGTACCTCTTGCCACGGCAGTCAGCGGCTCCTCGCTGATATGCACAGCAAGCTTCGTCTCCTCGTTGATTTTTTTATCGAGGCCCTTGATAAGGGCTCCGCCTCCGGCCAGGAAGAGGCCGCGGTCGAGAATATCGGCCGAAAGTTCCGGTTTGGTGACTTCGAGACTTTTCTTGATCGAGGTGATGATCTGGCTGATCGGCGTGGCGATAGCCTCCCTGATGGTAGGAGAGTTTATTTCCCGCTCCTCGGGCAAAGCGGTCACGAGGTTCCTGCCCCGAACATTCATGGTCAGCTCCTTGTCGAGCTTGTAAGCCGAGGCGATCTTGATCTTTACATCTTCCGCCGTACGTTCGCCGATCGCGAGGTTGTAGGCTTTTCTGAAATGACGTACGATCGAGTTGGTAATATCGGTACCGGCTACGCGCAGCGATTCTCCCGAAGCGATGCCGCCGAGAGATATGACCGCGATTTCCGTCGTGCCTCCGCCGATATCGACGATCATGTTGCCCATCGGCTCCTTCACGTCGATGCCGATACCGATGGCAGCCGCCATGGGTTCGGCCACAAGGTAGACCTCCTTGGCCCCGACATGCTCCGCCGAATCGCGCACGGCACGTTTTTCAACCTCCGTAATGCCGGAAGGGATGCCGATGACCATTCTTCGGATACCGAAGGAGAACTGGGATTTCGTTTTATTGATGAGGCCTTTGATAAGTTCTTCGGTGGCTTCGTAATCGGCGATGACGCCGTTTGCCAGAGGTCTTATGGTAATGATGCCGGGATGGGTCTTTTCATGCATCAGGAGAGCATCGAGGCCGATAGCGACAACTTTACCCGTATTGCGCTCTCGAGCGACGATCGAGGGTTCGTTAAGTACCAGGCCTTTGTCGCGAATATAAATCAGGGTATTGGCCGTACCGAGATCGATGGCAATATCCCGGAACAGGCTGCTGAAAAAGCTCATGTTTGACAGTGGATCTAAATGTGGTGCATAGCGGCTTGGAAAGGCGGCTGTTCAGGCTATATTCCAAGGTTTCATTCTCAAGCCTAAAAGTACTCATTGGAATTTTTTTTTCAAATGAAAACGTCCGTTCCACGGGACTTTTTTCGCCCCGTTGCCGCCTTTCGGAAGATGCTTCCGGTTTTTTTTCCGAAACGGCGCGATTCACTACATTAAAAAACGCAGAAAAAGGTTTATCCCGAACCAAACGCATGACAAAACAGTGTTGAACATTTACCGATATGCCACCGACGGCGAAGCCCTCCGGAGGAAGCTCGAAAGAAACGTCGTTTTCGAACCATCGGTCGAAAAGGCCGTTCATGACATTCTCCATGCGGTCAGGACCGCCGGCGACCGGGCAGTCCTCGACTTCACCGAACAGTTTCAGTGTGTGCGACTGAAGGATTTCATGGTTTCGCCCGAAGAAATCCGCGAGGCATACGAGCGTGCCGATCCGGCATTCATCGCCGTGCTCGAAGAGGCCTACCGGAACATCACCGCGTTTCATCGCCATGAAATCGAAAAAAGCTTTTTCTATGAAGAGGATGGCGGCGTCATTCTCGGTCAGCGCGTAACCCCCATGGACCGGGCCATGCTCTACGTGCCCGGCGGAAAAGCCGCCTACCCTTCGTCCCTGCTCATGAATGCGGCTCCCGCCACCGTTGCCGGCGTTCGCGAGATATTCCTGACCACGCCCTGCGACAGCGAAGGAAACGTGAGCGACCATATTCTCGCCGCCGCCGCTGTTGCCGGCATCGAACGGGTCTACAGGCTCGGCGGCGCGCAGGCCGTTGCGGCTTTCGCCTACGGCACGGAAAGCATACCCAGGGTGGATATCGTCACCGGGCCAGGCAACAAATACGTGGCGCTCGCCAAAAAACAGGTATTCGGCCACGTTGCGATCGACAGCATCGCAGGCCCCTCCGAAGTTGTCGTCATCGCCGACGAGTCGGCCAATCCCGACTTCATCGTGCTCGATATGTTCGCTCAGGCCGAACACGATCCCGACGCATCCGCAGTGCTCATCACCCCTTCCGAACAGCTCGCACAGGCGGTAAGGGATGCCGCGCTGAGCCGCATAGACGGCATGATCCGCAAGGATATCATCGCAGCGGCGCTCGAAAGCAATGGCGCCATCGTCATCACCGGATCCATCGAAGAGGCCTGCCGGGTATCCGACACGATTGCTCCCGAACACCTCGAACTGCACGTGACCGACCCCTGGCAGCTGCTTGCCTCCATTCGTCATGCCGGAGCCGTCTTCATGGGCCACTACTCCTGCGAAACCGTCGGCGACTACTTCGCCGGCCCGAACCACACGCTTCCCACAAACGGCACAGCCCGTTTCTTCTCGCCACTTTCGGTAAGGAATTTTCTCAAGCACACCTCGATTATCTCCTACTCGAAACGCAAGCTGCTTGCATGCGGCGAAAACATCGCATCCTTCGCCGACCGCGAGGGGCTGCAGGCGCATGCCGAAGCGGTACGAGAGAGGCTCCGGCATTCATGAACGTCAGCGACTACGATTACGAGCTTCCCGAGGGGGCGATCGCCCGCTACCCTCCGGCTGAACGCGGATCGACAAGGCTTCTCGTGCTCGACACCCGAAGCGGGAGCATGCAGCACAACCGCTATGCCGGGCTTGCGCAATTTCTCCGCGAAGGCGACCTGCTTCTGCTCAACGACAGCCGCGTGGTCAGGGCAAGAATGTACGCATCGAAACCGGGCGGAGGATCTGTCGAACTGATGCTGCTTGAAAAACACGGCGAGGCACAAGACCTCGTGCTCTACCGGGGGCGCCTGAAAAAAGGCAGCCGGCTCACAGCCCACGGCCACGAGCTGCTGGTCGAAGAGCTTTCAGGCGAGGGCGTAGCCCGCATTTCCCTGCCCTGCGGCGGCCAGTTGCGGCAGCTTTTCGAGCAATATGCAGCAGTGCCCATTCCCCCCTACCTCAAGCGGGAAGCCGAGGAAATCGACGCCGAGCGCTACCAGACGGTTTTTGCCCGCCATCCCGGTTCCGTTGCGGCACCCACCGCATCACTCAACATGACCGGAGCCCTGATGAACGAACTCTCGGCCAAAGGCGTCGTGACAGCTTCGCTCACCCTGCATGTAGGGCTCGGCACCTTCCTTCCCATTCGTGCGGAACGCTTCGAACAGCACGTCATGCACCGGGAATACTATGAGATACCGCCCGGGACCATTGCGGCAATCCGTCGCGCGAAAGCCGCAGGAGGCAGGGTGGTAGCCGTAGGCACCACCGTAACCCGCACCCTGGAACACGCGGCCTCCCTTCCGGGATGGCTCGACTCCGGCGCGGCAATGAGCGGAGAAGCCGATATTTTCATCTACCCCGGATACCGTTTTCAGGTTATCGATCTTCTCCTTACCAATTTCCATGCGCCGCGCTCAACGGTGCTCATGCTCGCCGCCGCTTTCGCCGGCAGGGAGCATCTCATGCAGGCATACCGCGAAGCCCTTGAACGGAACTACCGTTTTCTCAGCTACGGTGACAGCATGCTTCTGGGGCCGGACATCATCACCGGCGCCACCTGAACTCCGTTCCGGCAGAGCCGGCCGGCGCGATTTCGTGGCAATCAGTGAACAATCCTGTTCCATCGAAGCATACTTTCTTATTATGACTGCCCTGACGAACAGAATCGGGTTCCCGGATGAAGCTGGATTCCTGAAATAGTTCGGCAAATGTCCCGTACTCGCTTAAGAAAGTGCGGTCAGTGCTTTTTCTGGTGTTTTCCGAACGTTTTGTTTTAAAAAAAAGGAGTGCTATTATAATGTTTTTGCCTTTTCGGAAAGGCAGAACGTTTTTTCCCTTCCATACACAACCGTTTCAACAAAATTTCCTGGAGAACCCAATGAGTCTTGTCACCCAATACCGTGCGCACACCGAAGAGAGAGCCCAGCAGGGCATCCCGCCCCTGCCGCTGACGGCCGATCAGGCCCGGGAGCTGATCCTTCTTCTTCAGCAGCAGCAGCCAGAGGAGAAAGAGTACCTGCTCAAACTGTTCTGCGAACATATCAGTCCGGGCGTGGACGATGCCGCATTCGAGAAGGCCGCATTTCTCGACGCCGTCATCAAGGGAGAATCGGCATGTGACGTCATCACTCCGGTTGAAGCCGTAAGGATTCTCGGTACCATGCTCGGCGGCTACAACGTCAAGCCGCTCGTCGATGCCCTCGGCCACGCCGACAGCGCCGTAGCAGCCGAGGCCGCCTTGATGCTCAGGAACGTTCTGCTTGTCTACGATTCATTCGATGTCGTTGCCGAACTCGCCGCAACCAACGCCTTCGCAAAAGAGGTGCTGCAGTCCTGGGCAGACGCCGAATGGTTCACCACGCGGCCGGCACTTCCCGAAAAAATGACCCTCACGGTCTTCAAGGTACCCGGCGAAACCAACACCGACGACCTCTCGCCGGCCAGCGAAGCATTCACCCGCAGCGATATTCCGCTGCATGCGCTCTGCATGCTCGGTTCCAAAATGGACGACCCGATCGGCACCATCGCCCGACTCAAGGAAAAAGGTCACCCGCTCGCCTACGTCGGCGACGTCGTCGGTACCGGTTCAAGCAGAAAATCCGGCATCAACTCGGTGCAGTGGCACCTCGGCGAAGACATTCCGGCCGTGCCGAACAAGCGCACAGCCGGCGTTGTCATCGGAGGCATCGTCGCTCCCATTTTCTTCAACACCGCCGAAGACTCCGGGGCGCTGCCGATCCAGGCGGACGTCAACGCTATGGAGATGGGCGACGTCATCGATCTCTATCCCTACGAAGGCAGGATCGAGAAAAACGGCCAGATCATATCCCGTTTCGACCTCGCGCCCAACACCCTCGCCGATGAAATGCGGGCAGGCGGCCGTATTCCGCTCATCATCGGCAGGACTCTTACCGCCAGGGCCCGCAAAGTCCTCGGACTCGGAGAAACCGATATCTTCACCCTTCCGGAACAGCCAGCCGACAGCGGCAAAGGCTACACCCTTGCCCAGAAAATGATCGGCAAGGCCTGCGGCCTTCCCGGCGTGCGGCCAGGCATGTATGTGGAGCCCGAAACGCTGACCGTCGGTTCGCAGGATACCACCGGCGCCATGACCCGCGACGAAATCAAGGAGCTTGCCGCGCTGAGCTTCAGCGCAGATCTCTTCATGCAGAGTTTCTGCCATACCGCGGCCTATCCCAAACCTTCCGACATCAAGCTGCACCGCAGTCTGCCGTACTTCATCATGAGCCGCGGCGGCGTCGCTCTCCGTCCCGGCGACGGCGTCATCCACACCTGGCTGAACCGCATGGTGCTTCCCGATACCCTCGGCACAGGAGGCGACTCGCACACCCGTTTCCCGATCGGCATATCCTTCCCGGGCGGATCGGGGCTCGTGGCATTTGCCGGCGTCACCGGCACCATGCCGCTCAACGTGCCCGAATCCGTGCTGGTGCGCTTCAAGGGCGAACTCCAGGAAGGCATCACCCTTCGCGATCTCGTCAACGCCATTCCCTACGTCGCCATAAAACAGGGCCTTCTTACCGTCGAGAAAAAAGGCAAAAAGAATATTTTCGCCGGTCGTATTCTCGAAATCGAAGGGCTGCCGCAACTGAAAGTCGAACAGGCCTTCGAACTCAGCGACGCATCTGCCGAGCGCAGCGCTGCGGCATGTACCGTACGACTCGACAAAGAGCCGGTCATCGAATACCTCAGCTCGAACGTCACGCTGCTCGAACAGATGATCGAAGAGGGATACGGCGATCCCGGGACCCTTCGCCGCAGAATCGGAAAAATGCAGGAATGGCTGTCGAATCCCGTTCTGCTCGAACCCGACGCAGACGCCGAATATGCCGCCGTCATAGAGATTGACCTGAACACGATCAAGGAACCGGTGCTTGCATGTCCGAACGATCCTGACGACGTCATGACCCTCAGCGAAGTGCTGCTTGACGAAAGTCGGCCGAAACAGATCGACGAAGTCTTTGTCGGCAGCTGCATGACCAATATCGGTCATTTCCGTGCGCTTGGCGAAGTGCTGCGCAACAAGGGCGTCGCATCCGCAAGGCTCTGGATCGTGCCTCCCACGAAGATGGACATGAACAAGCTCATCGAAGAGGGCTACTACTCGGTATTCGGGGCTGCAGGAGCGAGAATGGAAATACCCGGATGTTCGCTCTGCATGGGCAACCAGGCGCGTGTCGCAGACAACGCGGTTGTCTTCTCGACCAGCACGAGAAACTTCGATAACCGTATGGGCAAAGGAGCCCAGGTCTATCTCGGATCCGCTGAACTTGCAGCCGTAGCAGCACTGCTCGGACATCTGCCTGACAAGGACGAGTACCTTGAAGTGGTGCGTAAACAGCTTTCCGGCGGCAAAGAACAGGAAATCTACCGTTATCTCAATTTCCACCAGCTTGGAAAGGAGGAACTGCAGGTACTCGTCGACTGAAAAAAATATTCTGGTTGAATATGGAAATATTTTGCATATTCAGCCATGCAGTGGGCTTTTGAAAAGTCGCTGTTTTTTTTTAATATTCGAGAGCTGAAGAAGCTGTAAATTATCAAAACAACAAAAACAACAATCGAGCAATGAAAAAACTTTTCATTTTCCTCTTTCTCCTGAGCTCAGTGTCCTTCGTAGGCTGTGCTAAAACTGAAGCTCCTGCACCTGCCGAAGCTCCTGCTACCGAAGAGGCAGCACCTGCAGCTGAGGAAGCAGCACCTGCAGCTGAGGAAGCAGCACCTGCAGCAGAAGAAGCAGCACCTGCAGCAGAAGAAGCACCTGCAGAAGCTCCTGCAGCTGAACCAGCAAAATAAGCCGGTTTTTTCTACCGCTTTGACAGGGAAGGCAGTGTTTGCGCACTGCCTTCCTTTTTTTTCTGCGCCAGGCAGGACGCCGCTCACTCTCTTTTTCCCTGAAACCCCGCTTTGTATCCGCCCGGTTCTGAATTTCGGCAAAAAAAACAGGGCGGTTGAACATGTCCTGACCTTCTTCCGCAAAGATTCTTGCGCCTGTCTTGTTATCCGGAACCGAGTCTGAGAGATGCCCGGAAGTCGCGTGATAACATGCTGGTGCCCGGGAAAACCGGTACTGATCTTTCCTCGGAGAGAGCGAACCGTTCTTCGCAAGAGCCGGTTTGAGCCGCAATCTTCTCATGCATAACAACCGCTATTCACCCTTGCATTCGCGGCACTATCGACCGAAGCGATCCGGAAGCTGACAGCGCAGAAAGAGGGCTTGAGAAAAGATATCTGTTTCAGGCAAGCAACCCTGATCCTTCTCCAAAGGCGATTGCCGATCCATACGAAAAAATATGGAGGACAGAATTATGGGTATCCCGAAAAAGTGTCGCGAGCGGCCGGAGTGCAAGGCGGATGGAGCAGAGCAACCGTAGTGTACACCCCGGTACATGAGGATTACGAGCACCGGCCAACCCGGGCAATCCGGATGCGGAATAACGTTTTCGAGGTGCTCTTGTTATCTGAAGGCAGGAAGTATCGGCAAATCGGATCATGTATTGAACATCGGAAAATCACAAGCTCTCAATAGACGTATCGGACATGCTGAAGATAATACAGGTACATTGCTATTCCGGGCGATCAGGATAATGATAATGCAACCCTGATACCGAAAACCCGTTTCTGATATGAAACAGATTTGACGACATCCGACGATACAGATGGCCCGGTTATAGATGTTGTTATATCAGATCATGATCGGATTACTATAAATCATTGTCATTGTTCCTGCTTTGATTGTTCTCGCTGTTCTGTTGAGATGTTCCCGAATCCGTATCCTGATTTTTACCTGAGAAGAATGGATTCTTATTCTTGTTGGTGCTGAGAAGAGTTCTGTAAAATGGCAGGTCTTCAATAATAGTGCCGATACCCATGATTACAGGGGTAAGCGGATTATCAACCATATTGACGGGTATGGTTGTCTCAGTGGCAATTTTTTTATTCATATCTTTAATCAGAGCCCCGCCGCCTGTAAGGTAAATGCCTCTTTTAAGAATATCGACAGCAATGTCAGGTTTTGGAGAGAGGGCTTCGATATTCTTTCTGATGGAAACAATGATCTGATTCAATGGGGTAGCTATCACTTTTCTTAGTGTTTCCGAGTCAATTTCAATGGTATCCGGCAGACCTGTCTCGATGTTTAATCCGCTGACATTCATTGATAGTTCCTGTTCGAGCCTCAGGGCTGAACTGAGAGTCTTTTTGATTGTTTCAATGATATAGTCGCTGATTGCCAGATTTCTGTGATCTCGAATATAGCGATTGATGGTGTCATCCAGTTCAGTGCCGGCAATGGGCAGGGATTCGCCGGATGCAATACCTCCAAGGCATATGACCGCTATTTCAGTAGTTCCGGCTCCTATATTGACAATCATATTGCCAACCGGTTCAAAGGGGTTCAGTCCGATACCGATCGCCGCGGCCATAGGTTCGGCTACAAGATAGATTTCTCTTGCTCCGATATGTTCTGCGGCATCATAGACAGCTCTTTTTTCAACCTCGGTTATTCCCATAGGAATACTGATCACCATACGACGAATGCTCCAGTAAAATTTTGTTTTAACTTTATCGAGCAGCACTTTTATCATTTTCACCGTGCATTCGTAATCGGCAATAACACCTTTTTTGACTGGTCTGATGGTAATGATACCCGGATGCAGTTTTTCGTGCATGATCAAGGCATCGCGCCCGACCTCGAGAATTTTGTTTGAACGGGCCTCACAGGCTAAAATCGAAGGCTCGTTGACGATCAGCCCCTTTCCTCGTTGATAGATCAGGGTGTTTACTGTTCCTAAATCGAGACCTATATCTATACCCCGGTCTAAATGAAATCCGTTCATGTACTTAAATATTTGAATTTGAATAAGATATAGTTTGTGTTCGTTTCAGGAAATCCGGGCATAAAGCCTTATAATATACGAAAAAAATAAATAAATAGCTTTTATGTGTGCCTGGCAGAACAGGGCGCTTTCTACTGCAGGGCTTCCCGTCGATCATGATGTGATTGTTATGGCAGAAAGCCTTTGTTGCGAGCGATTGCGGGCAATGATAAAAAGGCTTTCAGGAGGATTGTGAATGGATCGGGAAAAATGTAAATGACAAAGCCCTGTACCACGATATGTTACAGGGCTTTGTCGTGCTGAGGAGCCAGGACTCGAACCTGGAATTGCCTGATCCAGAATCAGGAGCCTTACCAATTTGGCCACTCCTCAATAAGAGTCATGAATATAGCAAAAAAATATTGAATACAATACTCTGTTGCTCTGTAAAATGAAAAAATACAGATTGTGCCGTCAGAACGCCATCAGGGTACCTCATCGGCGCATGTATGAGAGACCACCTACAGGGCAAGCAGCAATATCGGCAGGAGCAGCAGGCATCCGATCATGGTAGCCGAAGCGAGCGCGGTGGAAAAATCCATTGCGGAACGCTCCATGCGCAGGGCAGGAGAACGGAGCATTCCTGCCGGAGCTGCCGCACAGAGGATGGCGACGCTGTTCTCCATCTCCTGAAGGCCGCAGACTGCAGCCGCAGCGTATCCCGCAGCTGCGCCGACCGCCAGTCGTATCACGAACCCGGAAAAGAGAGTCTTCCTGTCTGCCGGAGGCACTCTCAGAGAAGCGCCGGAAGCAAGCAGGAGCAGGGGAATGGCCAATTGAGCGATATCGTGCAGCGCTACGGCCACAACCGGTTCAAACCTGAAGTCTGCAATATTCATCGCCAGCCCGCACGCCAGCGACCAGAGCATCGCCTTGTCTGCTGCTTCATGCTGCGTTGCCGAAGCGGAAAAAACCTGTTTCTGTCGTGCAAAGCGGGTCAGAGCCACTGCGGAAAGCAGTGAGCCGCCATGGAACAGCAGGAATGCCGCGACTCCTTCATTGCCGAAAAACGGCTTGACGAAAGGCAGGACGAATCCTGTATGGGCAGCAACGATTCCCATGGTAAAAGCGGCTCGCGCCGGCTCTCCGAGGTGCAGCAGAGATGCCGCAGTTGCAGAGCAGGCAAGCATGCATGCGCTCACCGCCAGGGCGACCAGCGGCAGCAGGATCATTCCGGAACTCAGCGCGATATAAGGAAAAACGGAGAGCGTCAGGGCCGGAAGGCTGACGAGAGAGACAAACCGGAAAAGAAATGAAACGGCATTATCGTCGATAACCCCGATTCTTCCGAGCAGCAGGCCAAGTAAAAAAAATAAGGGAACCGGAAGAAACAGGAAAAGTGTATCGTACATGGACTGAGGTGCGGTTAAGCCGTCCTGTGGCAAGTATGGTACACCCGAGAGGATTCGAACCCCTAACCTTCTGATCCGTAGTCAGATGCTCTATCCAGTTGAGCTACGGGTGCAACAGTGTAGCGTGTACGGGATTCGAACCCGTGATCTTCGCCTTGAGAGGGCGATGTCCTGGGCCACTAGACGAACACGCCATGATACTGTACTCCAAAACGAACCCGACATCCATCAGGAGTGGGCCCTGTAGGACTTGAACCTACGACCCAGCGATTATGAGTCGCTTGCTCTGACCAACTGAGCTAAGGGCCCTCAAACCTTCGCTTTAGAGGCTGTTAATATAACTCTTCGGAGAGAATTAGCAAAACAATATTCATCTTTCCGGATCTTTTTTTCAGATGAACTCCTGGTACTTCTCTCTCGATATTTCCGCTCCGAGCCCGGAGAGTTTCTCTTCTATTTTTTCGTAGCCCCGGTCAAGGTGATAGACCCGAAGTACTTCGGTAACGCCGTCGGCAACAAGCCCGGCAAGCACCAGACAGGCTGACGCTCTCAGATCGGTTGACATGACTTTCGTGCCCGAGAGTTTCCGCGGTCCATGCACGACAGCTTGGTTTTTAAGGATGTCGATATGAGCGCCGAGGCGGTTGAGCTCCGGAATATGGTTGAACCGTTCGTGATAGACCTTGTCGGTAATCCTGCTGACCCCCTCGGCTTGCGTCATGAGGGCGGTCCACTGCGCCTGCATGTCTGTCGGAAACGAAGGGTACGGTTTTGCCGTAACGCTTGTAGCCCTGAGTGTTTCCGGGCTTTCGAGCGTCACGCTCTGGTCGGAATGGGTGACATCGCAGCCAGCAAGAGAGAACTTTTTCAGCACCGACCGGAGCTGCAGCGGTTCCACGCCGTCCAGAGTGATGCTTCCTTTTGTTATGGCCGCAGCTGCAAGCAGGGTGCCGGCCTCGATCCTGTCGAACACATTGGTGAATTCAACAGCTCTCAGCCGATCGACTCCCTCGATCCGCAGTTCCGTCGTTCCGGTGCCCTCTATGTGGGCTCCCATTGCCGAAAGAAACCTGCAAAGGGTTTCGATCTCAGGTTCGGCCGCGGCATTGACGAGCGTCGTGGTTCCTTCAGCCAGAACGGCAGCCATAAGGGCATTTCCGGTAGCGCCCACCGACGAGATCGGAAAGTCGATACACCCGCCCTGCAGTTTTCCTTTTTTCGCTTTTGCTCTGATGAAACCGGTTTCGATGGAGATCTCGGCGCCGAGCTTCTCCATGGCCATCAGATGCAGATCGATCGGTCTGGGTCCGAACGCGCATCCTCCCGGCAGCGACACCCTTGCCTCGCCGAATCTTGCGAGCAGCGGTCCGAGCACGTAGATCGACGCTCGCATTTTCTTGACAAGCTCGTAAGGCGCCAGAATGCTTTCTACATTTTCCGCCGAAACCGTGAGGGTATTGTCTGAAAACGACGTTTCCGTTCCGAGGTGATCGAGCAGACCGGTGAACGTGCGGATATCCTGCAGGTCGGGTATTCTGTGCAGCGTAAACCGGCCTTCGCCGACGAGCAGCGTCGCAGCAATGACAGGAAGTGAAGAGTTTTTCGATCCGGAAGCGGTAACCCGCCCGGACAGACGGTTTCCTCCTCGAATGACAAGCTTGTCCATGGTGCTCCTGAGTCGTGAAAAAACCCATATTTACTGATTTCGATCCAAAAAAAACAGAAAAAAAACAACCCGCCCTTTTTTCGGATGAAAAAATTTATGATTAACCTTTCATATGGCTTCCTGGGAACCTCTGAAAAGTGTGATGACCGATCAAAGAAGCGATCAGAGAAGCAATCTCCCTGAATGAGCGCGAGTATTTGGGCGCGGGAGCGGAGAAACCTGAGAGTACACTGCAGCATATGAAGATTTCGAGCACCGGTCAACGCAGCATTTCTGTGCGTCATAACTTTGCAGAGGTTCCCTCTTGTCAATCGGATCGAACAGCCGCTTGCTTTATTTTCACTGACAGAAGACATGTTATGTCCATCATGAGCATACAATACCATCCAGAGACAGTTCGCAGATTCCGCAGGATGCTTCTGTTCCTGTTTTTCTTTCTTCCTTTCGTTGTTTCATCTCTTCCGGCCCTGTCTGATCCGGTCACCAACGACGAGATCCGGCAGATAACAAAAGAGCGCCAGACGATCGAGGCGACCCTGAAAAAGCTGCAGAAGGAGTTGCGCACATACCAGTCGAAGCTCAACGCGACGGCCAGCAAGGAGAAGCGATCGCTTGCCACTCTCGAAAACATCCGACGCCAGATACTCGTTACCGAGAAGCTGATCGCAGAAAACCAGAGCTATCTTGCCGAGCTCGACGATGATATAGACAGTCTCGGCAGTGAAATCGGAGCGAACCGGAAAAAGCATGCGCGGCTGACCGGCGATTTTCGCAGGACCTCCATATCCGTCTACAAATACGGGCGCAACCGGGAAGCCGAACATCTTTTCTCGTCCGGATCGGTTAACGAAGCGCTTGCCAGGGCCCAATACATCGGATTTTTTTCAAGAGCGGTCAGCGCCAATGTCGAAAAACTGAGAAAAAATGCCGCCCAGCTCGAAAATAACCAGGCGACGCTTAAAAAGCGCTTCCGGCAAAAAGCCGCGGTGCTCAAAGAACAGGAGCAGCATCTGAAGAGCTATGCCCGGACGCGCAAAGAGAAAGAACTTGCGCTCG